>SWBY01004680.1_pt1 | contig 66344 bp, 34 predicted proteins | sample 4693071 | NCBI WGS metagenome assembly SWBY01 (sample SAMN10267273, study PRJNA491770) | bioreactor metagenome | isolation source: DHS bioreactor inoculated with marine methane seep sediment | place: Japan: Omine Ridge, Nankai Trough | collected 2006-05-06 | reverse complement strand
AAATCAATACCAACCTTTTCACAGGCTTTCTGCTTGTTTCGTACATATACTGCAGAACCGGCATCATCGCCGGCATGGATCACCGTCAGAGACGGTTTCCGGTGGTATTTTTCCAGAAATGCCCTGGCATCCACAGCCACGGATTGTTTGACGCGTTTTGCGGTAATTTTTCCATCAAGAATCACAGATTCCATCTTCCATATCCTCCGAAAGAAGTGCCGATCGAGATCACCCTAGCAATGCGGGGGTGTGGCGTCAATATCTGACAGCAAAATCAAGGTTCTTGAACAAATTCGGTTAAACCTAGAAAAAACTAGGATTTTCATGGGTTTAGAAAGGGTTTGAAACTTGACAGAATTGGAAAAAAAGTGATATGAAATCCTTTGTTTTATTTAGAAGGAACCTGATCCGGAACGAATTGACTCAGCTATCAGGAACAGATGGGAGTGGAAATATGAAAGTTAACGAATCAAAACCGCTGCAGATGACGAAGCCATCCGGTACTATATCGCTCCAGTTTGACTGGAAGTCCATACTCTGGCTACTGCTTTTCAGTTTTATCATTCTTACGCGATTTCATCATCTCGGGGATAAACCCTTTCATCATGATGAAAGTTTGTACGCCAAGTATATCTGGAACTTTTTCACAGGATCGGGCTACAAATATGATCCCATGCAGCATGGCCCTTTCCTCTTTCATTTCTCGCAACTTACACTCTTTATGTTCGGGGTCACCAATTTCACTATTCGGATTTTACCCGCCGCCACCGGATTGTTCCTGACATTCTTTTTGTTCATGATCCGGAAACGGCTTCCGGGGAATACGGCACTCATCGGCGCGTGGATATTTGGCATCAACGCCGTATTCATGTATTTTCAGCGGTTTCTTCGTCATGATCCTTTCTTTGCGCTGTTTGCTATTCTCACCGCCTTTTTCTTCTACATGTGGTATCAGGATCGGAAACCGTGGCAGATCTACAGCGCATCAGCCGCGCTCTCATCCCTGGTCTGCATAAAGGAGAATGCCTTTGTTCAGGCATTAATCATGTTTACATTTGTCTTCGTGTATCTGTTTGCGAAGATGATTGAAAAGAACCAGGAGGGTAAACGCGGGGGACTGAAATCAGTCGTGGATGCGATGTACCGGTTTCCCATGACCACGAAGATTATGGTGGCCACTATTTACTGGGGACTCTCATTTGTGTTCTATGCCGCCGGGTACATGTTTTTCAAAGCGGAATTCTCCAACTGGGAAAAATTGGTTCAGAATTACTGGCTTGTCATATTCGGGCTGTTTTTCTTCCTTGTCATTGGTCTGGTATATCTGAGTGAACAGAGACGGGGCGGAAAGTCCGAAAAGAAATTCCTGGGTTTAAAACCGGAATTTTACAATGACAGTTATATTTTTGCTCTGACGGCATTTGTCTTTGTGGGAATTTTCGTCCTGTTATTCACGACGGTTTTCAGCAACATGGATGGATTTTGGGGCGGCGTGTATAAATGGTTTGTATACTGGGAACACCAGCACAGTATCCAACGGATTGCGGGACCCTTCCATTATTATCATCACCAGATGCTGATTTATGCGTTCCTTCCATTTGCCGTAGTCATTGCAGGTTTTCTGTCCAGAGCATTTATCCGGACGCCTATGTTCACATCCGCCTATATTGGGGTGTTCATCGTTATTTTCTACGTGTTCAATAATGTTTTGAATCCGATTCCTCATATTACCAGCAACAATTTGTTCACCAACGCGCATATTGCTTTGGCGCTGGGAGTGTTCATCGCCGGTTTTCTAATGGTTATTTCGTATATCCGGGAAAAATCGTTCCTGAAGGCGTTTCTGCTGTGGTGGACTATTTTTGCCTACATTGTCTACTCATACCTTCAGGAAAAGGTCCCGTGGCTGACCATGCATATCATCACCCCTATGATCCTTCTCAGCGCGGTTTATCTCAGTGAATTGTTTGCCGATTCAACAAAAAAGCTTCGCAGGAATGTGGTTATCGGTTTCTGTTCGATAATGGTGATTTATTCTATTCACACCTCTTTCCAGTTATGCTGGTATCATGAGGCGGACCCCACTGAGCAGATGGTCTATGTGCAGACTACGTATGAAGTGCCGAAAATTGTGGAAGAGCTTGAAGAGATGACGTTCTGGGAGAACGAAAAGCAAAATCTTCCCATCGTAATCACCGGTCATGCCACATGGCCGTTTTACTGGTATCTTCGGGATTGGAAAGGTGTGAGTTATGGGAGTCATGTGGATCCAAATCGTCACCTTGTTGTGATTTGTAACTGGGAGGACCGACACAAGTTTGCCGAAAAACTCGGGGACGGATATGTGGCGCGAAAATATGGTCTCCGTGCCTGGTATTTACCCAAATTCACTGATCTGAAAAAGAACAAACGAATTATTCGGGATGCCTGGCGATGGGTTGCCTATCGGGAACGGTTTCAGCCCAATCTCTATGGTATCCAAGGCATCTGTATGTTTGTTAGAAATGATATGGCGAAGTACAGTAAAGGGATTGATCTGGGGGATAAACCGAAACCGCCCCAAGCCAAGCCCGCACCATCTTCAGCAGCCAAAGTACCAAAAAACATTACGCAGTTTGGCGGATTTGGTGTCCGGGATGGACTTTTCAATACTCCCAAGGATGTTGCTGTAGATCGACAGGGTAATGTTTTTGTGGTGGACAGCAAGAACAGCCGGGTGCAAAAATTCGATGCGGCCGGAAAATTTGTAAAAACCTGGGGTACCTTTGGAAAAGGTGACAGTCAGTTTGAGAAGCCCACCGGGATAGGTGTGGATCATCAGGGGAATGTGTATGTTGCGGATACCTGGAACCATCGAATCCAGAAATTCAATAATGACGGCACATTCATCATGAAGTTTGGCGATGACAAAATCTTCTGGGCACCGAAAGATGTGGTGATTGATACTGACGGTCACATTTTTGTCGTGAATACCGGATTCCATCGGTTCCAGAAATTTTCAAAGAATGGTGGCGAAATCTGGGCGGTGGGCCAGAAAGGTGAAAGCGCCACGCAGTTCACGGAACCCGTGGGTATCGATGTCGACAGCAAGGGTCAGGTCTACATCGCGGATACGGCGAATCACAGGGTCAGCGTCTTTGATAAAGACGGTCATCCGCTTCGTCAGTTCCAGGTGTTCGGATGGGAAGATTATTACACAGAACCTTATATTGCGGTTGATGATGAAAAGAATCAGATCTATCTTACTGATTCCAAGCAAAATCGGATTATGATTTTCGATCTCAAAGGCAAATTCAAGAATTTCTGGGGAGTGGAAGGTTCCGGGAATGGCCAGTTTAAAGCGCCATTGGGTGTGGCATTGGCTAACGGAAAAGTATATGTCTCTGAGAGCGAAAACCATCGGATCCAGGTGTTTGATCAGACGCAGTTATAGGTGGATTCCAGCCCGGGAATTTTCGTCGGGGATTGCCAATTTACATCATATTCCCAACTATATGAACCGGTTCTGTAGAGGAGAGGGTAAATGGTTACGGGTCTAATTGATATCCTGTACTGGTGGGTGATTATCCTTGTCATTGGATGGGCCGCTTGGCCCCTGGCGTGGCGGTTTTTCCGGTCTTTTCCGGACAAAGGATACATATTGAGCAAGGTACTGGGACTGACCTTGGTCTGTTACCTGAACTGGTTGCTCTGCAGTTTGCATATACTGAAATTTTCCTTTATTTCCGTGGTGCTGTCTCTATTGATTGTGGGCGGACTGGGCTGGGTAATCCTGCGACCGGAACCAATCTCTGCATTTACGGGATTTTTTAAGACGTCACGAAAAATTGTGATGACTACTGAACTTGTTTTTCTGGGAGCCTTCCTCTTTTTCGGACTGGTCCGGATGTGCAATCCTGATATTGCTCAAACCGAAAAGATGCCGGATTTTGCGTTCCTTACCGGAATTCTGAAAAGTGGTTATTTTGCACCGAAAGATCCCTGGTTTCTGGGGGAGACGATTAATTACTTTTATTATGGTCACTATCAGATCGCCATGCTGACCAAATTATCGGGTCTGGCACCTGAATACACGTATAATCTGGGAATTGCATTCCTGTTTGCCATCACTTTGCTGACATCGATGGGGATCGGCTATGGTCTGACCAAAAAACTTAACTATGCATTCATCACGGGTCTTTTTGTGGCGTTTATCGGGAATCTTGAAGGTATTACCCAGGTGTTTAAGAATCTGGGTGATTTTCTGGACGGCTCAAAAAGTTTCTATCCTTTCAACTGGTTTAACTGGTGGATGAGTTCCCGGGTGATTGTCCGGGAAGGCGTGGATGTCACGATAAATGAATTTCCATACTGGAGCTATATTCTGGGTGATCTCCATGCTCACGTTAATGTTGTACCGTTTTCGCTGCTTGTTCTGGCGATAATCCTGGAATTTTTAAGAACATCAGGCGATGGGTTGAAAATTCTGGGTTCAGGAAAGGATCTCTATCTCAGGATCGGTATCGGTGCGGTAGCTCTTGGCGCAATTCCAGCGGCCAACACGTGGGACACACCGACCTATTTTGCTTTGATAGTGGCTGCCCTGATTTTCGGCCGGCAGTTTGCCATCAATCGCGAATCAGAATCCTACCTGGGAATGGTGATTAACCCTCTGAAAGAACTGCTTGAGAAGTTCAGTAAAAAAAGTAAATTGACCGACGACGAATCCGCGCCAACTTCACGGGGTTGGACACCCTGGCTGCTGGCCATGTCGGGGATTATTATTGTGCTCGCAGGCGCTTATATTCTGTATCTGCCGTTTCATGCGAATTTTGATCCCCAGGGTGCAAAAGGGGTCCGGCTGGTCAGTGCTGCTCAGCGAACTATGGCGGGTGATTTTTTTCAGATCTACGGATTCTTCTTTTTCTGCCTGATATCTTTCCTGGGAGTGCTCTTAGTTCCGAGGTTTTCCGGTATTGAGAAGCGTCTCCGACCCATTATTTTTGCAGGGTACGCGTTTGCCGCGGTTTTTCTGTACATCCTGTTTGATCGATTTATGATCACTCTATGCCTGCTGTTACTTTTCCTGATCCTGCGCATACCCATGAATCCAAAAGATGAGGATTCCCGGGAAAAATTCTTTGTGGTATCGATATTCATGGTGATGCTGTTGATTCTGCTGGGATGCGAATTTGTATTCATAAAAGATGCTTACGGGAAGGCGCTGGAACGTCAGAACACTATTTTTAAATTTTATTACCAGGCGTGGATATTCTGCGGGATAGCCTCGGGGTATGCCGTTTACTGGATTCGTGAACGAGCCAATCGAACCTTTGGCAATATCTGGGAACCAGCATTCCGTCTGCTGTTGATCAGTACGCTGGTCTTCCCGATACTGGGAACATCCGTGAAATGTGCACATTTTTCGTCCTTCTCAGGCGGAACGATCAAAGCCACACTGGAAGGCACCCGGTACATGTCCTGGAATTACAAGGATGACTACGAGGCGATACGATACCTCAATGTCAACACCAGACCGGATCAGGTTGTTCTGGAAGCCACGGGTCCGGCGTTTTCTCATTACGGCAGAATATCCGCCGGTACCGGTCTCAGTACGATACTGGGGTGGGCCAATCATGAGAATATATGGCGTGACGGGACGTGGAAATCAGTGAATGAGCGCAGTCGTGATGTTAAAGACATGTACATATCCACTGATATTGATCGGGTAAAGGAACTGCTTAATAAATACCGCGTTGATTACATCTATGTGGGTAACCTTGAACGGGAGCAGTATCCCCAGGGTAAATTTGACAAATTCCGTTCCTTCACAACTAAGGTGCTGGAAGTTAAAGATTCAAAAGGGGTCACCAGTTATCTTTACCGGTACGACCGGGATCAGGATTGATGGGAGGGTATTCCGTGGAATCCACAAAAACGGAAAAAGGAAAACGTATAAAAGGACGCAGAGATTGGATTCTTGTACTGATCTTTATGGCGGGTCTGGGATTTAGACTTTTTGGAATCCACTGGGGAATGCCCAATTATTTTCATCCCGATGAACGGCAGGTGATGTTTCAGGTCACAGACATCAAGCTGAATAAAGTGGAGACTTACAATCCCAAGTTCTTTGCCTACGGATCGCTTCCAATATACTTTTTGAAAATCACAGTGGTCTCTTTAGACACGGCCAATAAGTTTGTCCGGGAAACTCTGAAGGGATCGCATTTTTCCCCTGAAGTGGAACGTACGGTTCGGAACCTGTTCCCATCGGTAACGAATTTTAAGGGGATGATAATGACCGGCAGGGTGGTATCAGCCTTGCTCTCTGCTTTGACTATTCTTATGGTTTATAAGATTGGTTTTCTGATATATGACCGGAAAACAGCGCTTCTGGCAGCGACCTTTTTTGCATTTTCGGTTCTGTCGATTCAGCAGGCGCATTTTTATATTGTGGATGGTCCCCAGACATTCCTGGTGACCTGTGCCATGTTGTTTCTAATGCGGGTCGCCATCGGCCAACGCAACCGGGATTATTACTATGCGGGAATATTTATCGGCATGGCCATGGCAACCAAGTTCAGTACCGCGCCTATTGCTCTGGCTTATGTGATTGCTCATATTCTGGCTGTTGTGGACGGTCGTCGCACATCCCGATCCGCATGGGTTCACTGGGTTGCCGGTGGTATTCTTGCCGTTGTGGTGATGACGGCTTGTATGCCGTTCTGGATACTTGATTTTACTGAATTCTGGCATGATGTAACTGAGCAGAAACGGATGGTTACCGGAGCAGTGTCTCTGCCCTATACCATTCAGTATGAAAACACTTCATCATTTTTCTATCTGATCAAGAATATGATTCTCTGGTCCATGGGACTCCCCTTGGGACTGGCTGTATATATCGGATTTGGCTTTGCGATATGGCGAGTCTTCAAACGAAGTTCGGACCGGGCCAATATCGTGCTCCTTGCCTGGGTGATTCCTCTTTTTATTCTAAACAGCACGTTCAAGGTGAAATTTCTGAGGTATACTCTGGTTTTATTTCCCTTCTTTTCCATTTTTGCGGCGTATTGGCTCCGTTCATTGCCCCGGACCATCGGGCGATTTAAAGCCAGGGCAATCACTGCGTTTGTCGTTTTGGGCGCAATTTTATGGAGTATTGCTTTTGCTTCGATTTATACCGAACCCAATACCCGTCATCAGGCGTCGGACTGGGTCTATGAAAATATTCCGGAAGGTTCAAAAATCATCCTTGAAAGTAATTGGGATGACGCTCTACCTGTTTCCACAAAAGCCGGGAATCCACGAAAATATACGATTGAAAAACTGAGTATTTACAAGGAACCTGATAACTGGCGAAAAGCTGAACGGATGGCGGATATAATTGAATCCGGAGATGTCATCATTCTTGCTTCAAAACGGCACTATGGCTCTGTACTGCGTGTACCTCACCGGTATCCGGTTTCCGGGAGTTTTTACCGGTGTCTTTTTGCCGAAAGACTGGGTTTTAAACATGTCAAAACTTTCACCGTTCCACCTCATATCGGCCCCATACAGTTCCATGATGATCTGGCGGATGAAAGTTTTCGCGTGTATGAACATGCCCGGGCAGATATTTTTGTCAAAGAAACACCTCTCAGCAGAGAGCAGATAAAAGATCTTCTGATCGCACCACCGCCGGAAGTGGCCAATATCAGTTATGAAGAAATTTTAACATCCCGACCGAAATCTGAAATCGGGAGTCCGGTAAAATTTCCGATAATTCGTTGGATTCTGGCTCTGGAAATCCTTGGATTTATCTTTATTCCGGCCGTATTTTTAATTTTTAATCGATTTGATCACCGCGGGTATCCCATGACAAAGATCATTGGCTTGCTGGTGGCGGGGTATCTCTGCTGGATTCTTCCAAGCTTCAAAATATTTCCCTTTTCATTCACCCTTATTGTATTGGTCCTCATGATCTTTGCTTTTCTGAACTACATGATCTACCAGAAACATCGTGATGAAATCAGACGATTTTTCAGGGAGCGATGGTGGTCGATCCTGGGATATGAACTGCTGTTCTTTGCAACTTTCGCGATGTTTGCTCTGTTGAAAAGCTACAATCCGGATATTTACTGGAGTGAGAGTTCCATGGATTTCGGATTTCTTAATGCTGTTATGCGGACGCAGTTTTTCCCACCTCTGGATCCGTGGATTCAAGGCGAATTTATCAATTATTATTACTATGGACATTATTTTGCTGCTTTTTTGACCAAACTCTCGGGGGTTACTGCCAATTACGGGTATAATCTGTTTTTCGTGACAATTCCCTCGTTGGTTGCACTCTCTGTCGGTTCCCTTCTTATTTCACTCACCCGGCGGGTTTGGGCTGGTATTTCTGCCGTAGTGTTTTCCATTGTTATCGGTAACCTGGACGGCATCGCCCAGATGGCTCAAATCTGGAAATCACTTGCTCGAAAAACTGAAACTGCTCAATTGGCGGGGTACTTCAATGATTTTGTGGGTCTTTTTCTGAATCTTGGCCGATCCGCCCGGCATTTTCGTTTTTTCCGCTCCGCCCACGAATTGATCAATCCCACTGTCCATGAATTTCCGTACTGGAGTTATAATTTCATGGATCTTCATGCACATACGATTGCCACAATGATTTCCACAATGCTTCTGGCTATGCATCTCGTGATTTACCGGAATGGAAAGAAGGGCATGAACATGTTCGGCGACGGTCTGACACGGATTCTGACGGTGTTGGTCATGATCATCGCTTTCGGGGCACTCATCCCCACAAACAGTTGGGATTTCCCGACCCAGGTGCTGATCCTGATATTTATTTCCATCTGGTTTGTAAACGAATCCCGGCTCAGGAAAAAACGAGTATACGAAGTTAATTTGATGGATCCTGTTCATGAAGTATTTCCTTCGGAACAGATAACATCGCCACCTGAAACCCCGTCAGTGGAAGTCGTGGAAGGAGACCTGTCTTCTGAAACGGATTCTGCTGATTTATCTGATAACGAGATTTCTGAAGAAATGCCCATCGGTGAGATTGATTCGGAAATGCCCGGGGATGAGGACGAATCACCGGATGACGAGGATGATGAACGGGAAGATCCAGAGGATCTTGCACTGGACGATGAACCGGAGATTGAACCGGAGACTGAACCGGACTACGATTCCCAGGATGACTTGGATGTTGTTACGGAAGAAGATCCGGTAGATTCCGTCCCGGATTCTGATGGAATTGAATCTCATGATGTCCAGATTGAAGATAATTCTTATAAGTTATCAGATGAAAAGTCGGAAACTGCCGTGATGAAAAAAACGACAGTCATCAATATTGAAGAAATGCCGTTTCCGGAGGAGTCACTTGATGAATCCGATAATGAGCAGTCACCTGAAGGTTCTGTGACAAACCCGGAAGAGACGGATGATGAAGATCCGCCGCAGTTTTCCCGGATGAGCGCTTATCTGGAGGACAGTAAAACTCTGGATGATAACGGTGATGATGAAGGGGATAGCGACGGCCATGGTGACGGTGATGGTGACGGTGAAGACAATGGGGATGGCACCGGTGATGAGGATGAACATTTATCTGAAAATATACCTCTGCAGGCGGATGATATCGCAAATTCAGATATGAACTATGATGAACCGGAATCAGAAACGCCTGAACCGGTTGAGGACACGCCTGAACCGGTTGAGGACGCCTTTGAACCGGAAGAAGAGATGTCTGAACCGTTAGATGAAGCATTTCAACCGGAGGAGGAGCTCCCGATTGAGGTTCCGGAATTCTCAGATGAAGTTCCGGAGACTATACTGAGTAACGGTGACGATTTGGTTGATACTGTTCCGTCCCCTGAAGATGCGGATGAATCAGAGGACTTCAGCACGGCTTCCAGCGTGGAGTTGACAGATGCTGTGGATATTTTCCTGGATCCGTCTATATCGGATTCAGAACCTGAATCGTTGGACCCGACATCGGAATCGGAAATGGGAATGCCGTTAGAAGGGATTGCTCCAGCTGCGGTAAAGGCGCCACGGCGCAGTATCTTTAAGATCGGTGCAAATTTTGTGAAATTTTTGTATCGGGAAGTAATCGATTCAGTTGTATTTCTGTGGCAGGTTCTTTTACCGGTATTTGTGATTGTTGCCGGCGCCATTCTATTCTATATGCCGTATCTCCGGCATTTTTCCCGAAAAGGAATGGGGATTGGATTCCTCTGGAAATACAGGCAGAGCACAAACATGGATGGTTTCATTACGATGTTTGGATTTTTCCTGTTTATATTTGCCACGTTGTTCGTGAAATGGTGGTTTAGTAACTGCCGTCGCCGTGGATTATCCATGGTTCGGATTATCATTACGGCATTGATTTTTCTCTCGGTTGCTGCCGGTACCTACACCGGATTTAAACTTATTCCTGATCCCGGTATGGATTACGGTGTTCTGATTCTCAGCGTATCTCTGATGATCATTATTCTGAATATCTGGTTTACCGGGAAGCCTGACCGGAATCAGATGTTTGTATTGCTTCTGGGATTTATGGCTGTGAGTATCACTGCGGGATGCGAATTGATATTCATCAAGGATTTTTATCAGGGTGGTGGGCACCGTCGTTTCAATACAATTTTCAAGTTTTATCTTCAGGCATGGTTTATGTTTGCTATTGTATCTGCATTTCTCATCGCTTCCCGATCAAGAATCAGGTATACCGGTCCATCTTCCCGGATAAAACGATTGAGTGCAGGCTTTGGTGGTTTGATCTGGAATATTGTGTTTGTGTTGCTTCTTGCGGGATCCTTGATTTTCACCATTGAGGGACCGAGAGCGCGGAGACATCATGATGAATACCGTCGTGTGGATTTACCCCTGACACTGGATGGCTGGGCATACATGAAACAGGGTCCCCTGAAAGATGAGTATAGGGCAATTGAATGGTTACAAGCCAATGTGAAGGGTACACCTGTTATTCTGGAAGCAACTGGTGCGGACTACCTGTATAAATATGCCCGGATATCTGCTAACACCGGTCTGCCTACAGTAGTGGGTTGGTGGAGTCATGTTGATCAGCGGGAATACAAGAAGAAAGCCGGCAATCTGAAACGTGATGTTCTGGAGATCTACGATGGGATGGACGTTCCGAAAATGTTGGAGTTGCTTCGTAAATATCAGGTAAAATTTATCTATGTAGGCTCTACGGAACGGTCTGAATACAGTGATTCCGGTATTGAGAAGTTTGCTGAACTCACGGATTATATGACTCCGGTTTATGCCAATCAGAGCGTCACAATTTATCAGGTCAATGATTATGGACTCAATGTAGATTTTGCAAAGGTAGCAGCTGACAGCGATGCTCTGGCGGCCTTGCAGGAACGTTTAATAACGGCAAATGCCGAGAAAGCCGTTGCGAAAGAGAAGGCGGAACAAATCCGGCGTGATTCTGTCCGGAAACAGAAACCCCGAACAATGTTCCAGGGAGGGGAAGGTGAAGCCAGGGGGATGTTAAAAGAACCTCGTTCACTGGCTGTGGATACCGACGGATCGGTATATGTAGCGGATTTCCGGAATCACCGTGTTCAAAAATTCAACGCTGACGGCACATGGGCGATGCAGTGGGGCGTCTCGGGTGAGGGTCCCGGTCAGTTCAACGACATCTGTGATCTGGCTGTCGATGATCAAGGTATCTATGTGGCGGATACATTCCATAATCGTGTCCAGAAATTTAGCAAAGACGGCAAATATATGGGTGCCTGGAAAGATGGGCAGGGGTCTTTCTACTATCCTCGTGGCATAACAACCGATGGTAAAGGCCATGTGTATCTGGTTGACAGTGGTCATCATCGGATTGTCAAATTTACCAATACAGGTAAATTCGTGAAAGCTTGGGGCAAACTGGGGGATAAACCCGGCCAGATGGAGAACCCCATCGGCATCGCGTATGATGACGAAAAACTCTACGTTGTGGATACGAAAAATTACCGGATCCAGGTGTTCAGCACAGACGGTCAACTCATGAACGGTTTTGCCGTTGACGGCTGGGAGGGTGAAGTTTTTGTGGAGCCGTACGTCGTGCTGGATAACCAGAAACGAATCTGGGTATCTGATCCCACCGCCCGTAAAATCCTGGTTTACAGCAACGATGGGAAACTGTTGAAAACCGTTGACCGCGTGAAGGGTCAGGGATTTAAAGTTCCTATGGGTTTAGCTCGAGATCTGTCCGGTGATATCCTGTTGGTGGATGCGCATGGACACAAGGTGATAAAAATCCCCCTGACCATTGTGGATGCTCAGAAATGATATTGCTCACGTTTTTCGAATCTTGTTTCAGATTCCAACACTGATGAAATAACCGGATTAGCTGAGATCAGAGTTGATCCGGTGGTATCACATAAGTGTAAAACATGGGAATATCCTTTTCATCTTCCCACAGCAGGTCCCGCTCGGCGAGGAATGGCGTGTGTTTCCCATGGGGATAACGTTGCTTTATCCGATTCAGAACCAGTATGTTTTTGGGTCCATTTTCCAGGACAAATGCCAGGCCTTTCCCCGGCATTCTTTCCGAGTTTAACACATGGTCAACATTGTTAATAATTTCTGAATCAGCGACAACATCAATCACTTCTCTGTTGGTAATGCTAAACACATCACCGGGAATGGCGTAACAGATGAATATTGGTGTGTCGATAAAGTGACCCTGGGACACATACACCTCGTTATCTTTAGAAAGGTCCAGTGCCTTGAAACCGAGTTCCGTGTGTTTATAGGCATATCCGAACTGAGCGAAGATATCATTCGCCGATCTGTGGAAGTAAAAATAATATTCCGAAGCACAACACCAGGTGATTAACAGACCCAGGAAGATGGGTCGCCACCGATTAGTGAGAGTATATGGCAGAAAACGAATGATTGAAAATGCGCCGGCAGCCGCATATACCGCAATCGCTGAAGCAGTCAATAGAGATCGCGCGGCATCCGCTTCTGATAAAATGGCAGGGAGCATACCGAATATAAAGATCATATGAACCAGAAAAGGACCCCGTTCGCGGCTTTTACGAAGAAGCAGAACCAAACCCAATAGCATCAGAAGTCCGGTGGGTCGAGCCAGAAGAGGCAATTCATTATTGAAAAAATTACCGACCCGGGCTTTGTAATGGAAAATCAGCAGATTTTTGCTGATATTGTGCCAGATGGGATTCAGGCTGCCGCTTGCTTCTATCTTCTCACCAACAAAGAGGGTGTTCTGTCTTCCCATGAGTGGTGAGTTTTTGAATTGGCTTACCCGATCCAGGAAACCATCGGATTTGTTGGTGAAGCTCCAGCCGTATTGCAGCAGGGGCATTATTACGATGATGGAAACCAGCAGGAGCACTGTCAGACCCCACCAGTTCCGCCGCATGAAACGTTTTTCAGTGATCCAGGAATGGATACCCACTGCAATCATCATCAAAGGAATGGCTCGAAAAGCAAAATACGTGTGCAGTCCCAGACCGATAGAAAAACCCGATCCGGCAAAAAGGAGCATACGGCTCCACCACTGACGGGCATCAATTGCGCGGTAATAGAAAAACGCCGTAAGAAACAGGCAGATGGGTGCGAGAATTGCCCGATATCCGGTCCGGGAAAAGGTCAGGTTCCATGCCATGAGGGAAAAAATCAAGCCTGCAGCCAGGGCGAACCGTGTATTGAACAGGTAACGGAACAGGAAGAAGAAGAGAATCACGCCTAATATTCCGGCGGAAATACAGGGAATATACAGGGTGAGTTTACTGGCTCCGAACAGTTTAAATACGAGGGCGATAAAATTGAAATAGAGGGTGCTTTTTCCCCAGGCTTCGCAGGTAAATGGCGTATATTTCTCGCCATCCAGGATTCGCAGAGCATAAGTCCCGTTCCAGGCGGCATCGTTATTGATCCCCGATGGAATGGTGTCGATGCGATAAACACGGAAAAATAGTGTGATCACAATCAGGATGGAAAGACTGATCCAGAAGAATTTCCGGGTAACGGATGCGCCTCCCGTAGTCAGTCCGGAATCCGAGCGTCCCGGAAGGTCGTAAACAAAAAGTGATATCAGTCCCATCAGGAGCACCAGAGTGCCGGACCCGGGTGAGTCAATGGAATACAGGAAAAGTGCTGTCAGGATCAGAGCGAATCCGCAGACAAAAAATCCCAGCATCAACGAGGGTCTTTTTTCTAAATTCTGTAAAACCTGATTCCAGGATGATCCGATTTTCGGATCCCGATTTCGTGTGAACCACCACCGTATAACAATCATGACGGCTGCTAGGTCCAGGAGTATCCGAAGTATTGACAGTACCCGCGAAATCGGTCCGGAACGATGCTTGGAAATGGGCAGTGCCGGTGCCGGAGCGTATTTAACGATCCGGTTATTCATGCTGTCGGTGACATAGATATGTCCGGTATCATCCACGGTAATGCCGATAGGTGAGTTAAACTGTTCAGGACCGGGACCCAACTCGCCGAACCGGCTGTAAAGCTGTCCGTCCCGGGTGTAAACCAGGATCAGGTTGTCATTGGGGGCTGTGACATAAATCCGGTTATCTCTGTCAACGGCTATGTACGCTTCCGTAAATTGATCGTCAGACCAGTCAGCCACATGAATCGTATCCAGTGTTTTTCCTTCCGGAGACATAATCTTGATCCGGTGATTTCCGGTATCGGCGACATAGAGATTGCCGTCCGGACCAAAGGCCAACCCAAGGGGATCGTTAAAATTGAGTTCACTCTTGATGGCATCTCCCCAGGTGTGGAGCAGATTACCGGAGGTGTCATAGACTTTGACCTGGTGGTAGCTGGTATTGGCAACATATACCCGTCCCTTTGAATCCACGGCAATACCTCGGGGTGCATAGAATCCGCCTCCCTTGGTCCAGTCAGGAATCCAGGTTCCGTCCCGGGTCCGTTTCTGTATCCGGTGATTCCAGGTGTCAACAACATACAGGTTACCGAACCGATCCATGACTGCGCTGGTGGGATCGTTAAATTGTCCGGGTCCCTGTCCTTTCGACCCCCAGCTTTCGATCATCTCACCGGAGGGATTCAACTCCTGAATCCGGTAATTACGGAAATCAGTGACCAGCAGGTTCCCCCGGTGTGTCATGACGATGGATCGAGGCTCCAGAAATTGTCCGGGGTCTGAACCGCGATGACCGATCTGCTGAATCTGGCGGTTCTGTGTTTTTTTCAGGAGTGGTTTTCCGCAACTCACAAGAAAAAGCGCCATCAACAGGCAGGTGAAAATTCTCAGCCTATTCATCGTCATTCCGTGCTGTCTCGATTCGGGTATCCTGTTCCAGAATAAGATCTTCCAGGAGTCTGCGGTTCACGGCGATCAGATCTGCCAGTACACCACTCAAAATAGTGAAAAACCCAAATAAAATCAGGATGGCTGCGATGATCACTGATTGGACTTTACCGGACGGGTCCGGCCATGCCGCAAGATAATAGTAAAGGAATCGTATCAGGAGCAGACCACCCAGTCCCAGGCTGATAAACCCGGTGCGGGAAAACAGTTTTACGGGATTATAAAGCGACCATATTCGAAAAAGTGTTGCCACCTGTTTCCGGATGTAAAACCAATTACTGACAAACAGCCGGCTGGGTCGGGTCGGCGGATTAATTGCTACGGGAATCTGAGCAATTCTGATCCCACTTTGGCCGGCCTGAACCAGGGTCTCCACGGTGTAGCTGAAGTCAGAGTAAATTCTCAATTGACGCGCTGCAGATCGGGAATATGCACGGAAACCAGAGGTAACATCAGGTACATCCGCACCGGCAAAAAACTGAACGACCCGGGATCCGTATGTCTGAAGAAATTTCTTTATGCGGGAAAAATGCGGGATTTCTCCGATGGGTCGGCACCCAACCACCATATCGGCTTTTCCGGAAAGAATGGGTTGGATCAATTCAGGAATGCACTCACCCCGGTACTGATTGTCACCATCGGTGTTGACAATGATATCCGCACCCAGAGCAACGGCATGCCTGATTCCCCGTGCAAATGCGTGGGCAAGACCCTTGTGTGTGGGAAGCTCAAACACCTCCGCACCCAGTTCCCGGGCTACAGTCACTGTATCGTCAGAGGATCCGTCGTCAATGACCAATACTGTGATGGTATCAATCCCCGGGATGGAATCCGGAAAGTCTGATATTGTCTGTGCCAGGGTCCGGCTCTCATTAAAACATGGTATCTGAATAAAAAGCTTCACCATGACACTATTGTAGCGATTTGCTCTTTGAAGGCAAGTCATCCCGGGAATCATTTGAAAATGATGCGAGCCGGATACGAATCAGATCCAACAGCATTCGTGGTGCCTGCTTTCGCAAACGTATAGTGGAATGACTCTGTTTCTGCATGATTACCGGGATTTCAGCAACGGATAACCCCAGTTGCCGGCACCGGTACAACATCTCAACATCAAAAGTAAACCCGGTCTGCCGGATAAAGGGAAAAATACGGTCCCGAACAGCGGATGTAAAAAATTTTATGCCGCACTGAGAATCCGTAACCGATGTCAGACCCAGACACCGGATGATGAATTGAAAAATGTGGCTGGAAAACAGCCGTCTTGTGGAGTAATTATCCAGACCGGAATTGGCAATGAGATGCCGGCTGCCGGCACACATATCCACCGGGTTGTCAAGTAAGTAATCGATGAACGCATTGTATTGGGAGGGGTCATATGCGAGATCGGCGTCGGTGAACCCGATGATATCGCCCTTAGATTCCAGGACACCCCGGCGTACACTGTACCCTTTCCCCCGATTATCATTATTTCGCAGGATTACAAGTCGATCATAATGGCCGACTGCCGTTTCAAGAAGTGCTCCAGTGGTGTCAGAACTCCCGTCATCAATCACAATGATCTCCAGCAGGGATGTCCCTGGTGATGGTGTCCAGGCATAAAGAGATTCCAGGGTATCTTCCAGGACATCTGCTTCGTTAAAGGCCGGTATGATCAATGAAATATTTTTCACCAGAAATCGTTTTCCCTTCCTCGCTTCTTCAGGGATTAAACTCGTATCTTTCTGAATTTTCAACCGGTATGTCGTAAAAAATAATTCCAGGATGCACCAAAATCAATAAATAATGGCACATGGTACTCAGGGAAGTTAGAAATTCGATACGAAACGTGTTGTCGAATTCAGTTGCATCAGGGAGGGAATAACCATGAAAACCGCTTATTTTGTATTGATCCTGCTCTTTATTCCTCTGATCTGTTCCGGTGAAATTTTCCATGTGCCCGCTGATTATGTGACCATCCAGGCGGGTCTCAACGCTGCTGTAGAGGGGGATACCGTGTTGGTGGCGGACGGGACATACACCGGTATGGGTAATCGAAATATTTTTTTAAACCGCTCCGATATTACTATCCGGTCGCAATCCGGTCCTGAGAACTGTGTGATTGATTGTAATCACATGACTCGAGCATTTTCTGTTGTATCCGGGGCTGCTCCGATTCTCCAGGGATTCACCATCCAAAATGGATTTGGCGGCCACGCATGGGCGGATGCCGGTGGTGGTATCAGTGTAAGGGAAAATTCGGCACCAATAATCGATACTTGCATTATCCAATCGTCACGAACATTCTGGGGCGGTGGCATTACATGTTTAAACAGTTCACCTGAGATAGTAAATTGTATCATCAGGAATAATATTGCCTTGGAGTTTGGAGGCGGTATCCATATCCGGAACTCAAATCCAACGATTGATAATTGCAGAATCACCGGGAACTCATCAGATTGTGACGGCGGAGGAATATATATCACCGAGATATGTAATGCGGACATCCTTAACTGTGTTTTGGAAATGAACGAAGCTGGAAGAGATGGTGGTGGTATTTTCAATACTCAGACATCGTATACAGACATCTGGAATTGCGCTGTGATCCGGAATATTGCTGGACGGAATGGTGGTGGCGCCTATTTTCTTGGTTATCTGCAGTACCCGCCTAATACGATTCATGGTTCCACTTTTGCTGACAATACGGCAGGGACTATCGGGGGAGGTGTTATGGGGATTACTGGTTTGCTTGAAATCAGGAATTCAATTTTTTGGACAAATTCACCCACGGAGATCTATGAGGGGGAAGCGATTGAGTTATCAGTGATGTTTTGTGATGTGATGGGAGATTATCCCGGGGATAGTAATTTCAGCAGTGACCCTTTTTTTGTTGCAGGTCCTTATGGGGATTACTACCTGAGTCAAATTGGGTGCGGGCAGACAGATAACAGTCCATGTCTTGATGCCGGCAGTGATTTAGCAGTAAATATCTGCACTGGTTCGTACGGTCAGACAATTTGTATGGACGTTTTAACAACCTGTAATGTCTATAATGAAGACAGTGAAATTGTGGATATTGGCGTGCACTATCCCATGACGGTTGCCACACCGACCGTTACACCAACACCAACCGTTACGTCATCACCAACCCTGACACCGTCACCAACCGTAACGTCTTCACCGACTTGTACCCCAACACCTCTCCTGACACACACTCCCACGGAAACACCCACGGAAACACCAACACACTCACCAACACCATTCCCTTGGACTGGAACCCGGCTTACACTTTCACAGTCGATTTTTGAAGAAGGAGATTTGTTTACGCTGGTAGCCGAATCCCATGGAGATAGTGGTTCATCCATGGCTCATCTTTGGGTTTTATTGGATGTTTACGGCGATTATTTTTTCTGGCCGGGCTGGTCCCGTGATCCTCAATTTACTTCTGTCCCGTTGTCTGATGAGCATCCGACATCGACGTTGATCCTGAGTTTTCTCTGGCCGATCGGGGATTTCGGAAGTGCCTACGGTCTCAAGTTCTGGGGAGCAATCCTGGATCCTGTGAGCCAGACACTGATTGGGAACTTTGATTCTGTTGAGTTTGGGTACTGGTGATATGAGAAGAGTGAGGTATTCACACCGATTACTTTCGGGGTCAAACACATATTGTGGTGACAAAAAGTATTGGGAGGAAAAGGCCATGAGAAGTATCCATCTTATCTTGATCCTGCTCTTTATTCCATTGATCTGTTCCGGTGAGATTATCCAGGTGCCCGCTGATTATGTGACCATCCAAGCGGGCATTGATGCTGCCGTCGCGGGTGATACTGTGCTGGTGGCGGACGGGACGTACACCGGTTCGGGTAATGTGAATATTATTGTTGATAACAAAGATATCACCATCATGTCGGTGACCGGGTTGGAAATGTGTGTGATAGAATGTGCTAATTCTTCTCGTGGTTTTATTTTCAAAAATGACGACTCTTCGATTCTCCAGGGTTTCACTATTCAAAATGGATTTGGCGGTAATGAATGGTCTGATGCAGGCGGAGGTGTCTTCGTGGATGATTTTTCAGCACCGATTATCAGGGCTTGTATGATTCAGTCTTCCAGCGCATACTGGGGTGGCGGTATCGCATGCTTGCACAGTTTACTTGAGATAGAAGATTGTATCGTCAGGAATAATTCCTCCTTTGAATATGGTGGGGGGATCCATGTCCGGTTCTCCAGTCTAATGATTGATAATTGCAGGATCATCGGGAATTCAACAGTGTACGAAGGTGGAGGGATATACATCACCGAATTATCTGATGTGGATATCCTGAATAGTTTACTCGAATTTAATAATTCTGGAAGAGATGGTGGTGGTCTGATGTGTGTTGGCTCGCAACTAATAATCTGGAATTGTGAGGTGACGCGTAATTCTGCTGTCCGCGATGGTGGTGGTGCAATTATCTATGGTCAGGAATTGTACCCACCTAATACGATTCATAATTCAACTTTTACGGAAAATACTGCGGGTGCTGTGGGCGGAGGAGTCATCGCGTATATGAGTTCGCTTGAGTTTAAAAATTCTATTTTCTGGTCGAATTCACCCTCACAGATTAATGAGGATGAAGGAACTGAGTTGTTGGTGACGTTTTGTGATGTGATGGGAAATTATCCTGGAGATGGAAATTTCAGCAGTGATCCCTTTTTTATACCGGGTCCTCACGGAGATTTTTATCTGAGTCAAATACCGTGTGGGCAAATAGATAATAGTCCTTGTCTTAATGCAGGCAATGATTTAGCGGCTAATGTCTGCATAGAATTATCCGGCCAGACATCGTGTATGGATATCCGGACGACCTGTCTAACTTACTCTGCTGATGGTGAAACTGTGGATATCGGTGTGCATTATCCCATGACAGTTCCCACGCCGACTGCCACCTCTACGCCGACTGCCACCTCTACGCCGACTGTTACGCCAACACCCCCCATCATGCCCACTTCCACTGATTCGCCTACGCCGACACCGACACCCACATCCACACCATTCCCATGGACCGGAACCCGGCTTACAATTTCCCAGACGATATTTGAAGCGGGAGATCTGTTTACGCTCGTTGCCGGATCCCGTGGCGATCTTGGGTTATCCATAGCTCATCTCTGGGTTTTACTGGATGTTTACGGCGACTTCTTTTTCTGGCCGGGCTGGTCCGGTGATCCTCAATTCAGTTCTGTCCCGTTGTCTGATGAGCATCCGACATCAACGTTGATCCTGAGTTTTCTCTGGCCCACCGGGGATTTCGGGAGTGCCTATGGCCTGAAATTCTGGGGAGCGATCCTGGATCCTGCCGTCCAGACGTTGATTGGTGACTTTGATTCTGTTGAGTTTGGGTACCGTTAGAAATTCCCCTTGTTTTATTTGTCTGGATGCCAGGTATAATGACACCTGTCTGGTAAACTCAGGAGGAGACCCGATACCGATGAAAGCCATGATCCTCAGTAAAATAGCCCTATTGAGTGAAAACCCTGTGCCCCTGACCTTTGTCGATATTCCCCGACCGGAGCCCGGCCCCGGGGAAATTTTGATTCAGGTCGCTGCCTGTGGTGTCTGTCACACGGAACTGGATGAGATCGAAGGGCGGACACCACCTCCGGTCCTGCCCATGATTCCGGGTCACCAGGTGGTGGGTCAGGTTGCCGGTGCCGGAACGGGCGCCGAGCGGTTTGTTGTGGGAGATCGCGTGGGGGTCGCCTGGATATTTTCCGCCTGCGGTACATGTGATTACTGTCAATCAGGTCTGGAAAATCTCTGCACGGAATTTCGCGCCACGGGCAGGGATGCCCCGGGTGGATATGCCGAGTATATGACCGTGCCGGAAACGTATGCGGTGAGAATTCCGGATCGGTTCACAGATGTTCAGGCGGCGCCCCATCTCTGCGCCGGTGCTATCGGGTACCGATCCATGCGATTGACCGGTCTGTCCAACGGGCAGTCACTGGGACTCACCGGTTTCGGGGCGTCTGCCCATCTTGTTCTCAAGATGGTCCGGCATACATATCCGGATACCGAGGTATTTGTGTTTACCCGAACACCGGCGGAACGGTCATTCGCCCTGGAAATCGGTGCGGTCTGGGCAGGTGATATTCATGAGGAATCACCGGAAAACCTCCATGCCATTATTGACACCACTCCGGTATGGAAACCTGTCGTGGAATCCCTGAAAAACCTGAAACCCGGCGGCCGACTTGTGATCAACGCCATCCGTAAAGAAAATTTCGACAAGGCGTATCTTCTGAATATCGATTATCCCGCCCATCTCTGGATGGAAAAGGAGATTAAAAGCGTGGCAAATGTCGCTCTGTCCGATGTCTCGGAATTTCTTGAATTGGCTGCATCCATTCCCATCATCCCTGAGATTCAGACATATGATCTTGCCGATGCAAATACAGCACTATTGGAACTCAAATCCCGGAAAATCCGGGGCGCCAAAGTACTTCATGTCAAAAAACTCCGTTAATGGGATAAAAAATCCTCATTTCCGTTGACTCGACTCATCCTCTGTGTTAACTCTCTAATCGCTTTTCACGACATTTTTCAGGGAGGTTTTGATTGATGAGTAAATTGACTGTACTAGGCGTTTGCGCGATTTTTCTAATGGCGATGCCCTGCCTGGCCGCCACAGCAACATTGTATCCGGTTGCCGATACGTATACATCGGGTATTGCACCGGGGTGTTTCGGAGATTCCACCACCGTGATGATCGGTAATCTGGAGGAGCACGGCCATGACGAACGGGCGATGTTCTGTTTCGATATGACGGATTTGATCGGGATGAATATTACCAGTGCAATCTTTAATATCAAACCCGATGCAGGATGTCTGGAACACCAGGCGGATGTCAACGTTTTCGATATTCTGGCGGAATGGGATGAAACCTATGATGGCGGACATGTCACCCATGGTGACACCACTTTCGCTGAGCGACATATTGGATCCCTTGCCTGGAAAGATATGGATATCACGGGTCTGGTTCAACTCTGGGCCGACGGCGCAAAGGTAAACAACGGGTTTGTCCTGAATCCAACCGAAGGCAGCGGTGACTGGACGTTCCATTCCCGGGAGGCAGAAGCGGATAAACCTTATTTGACCGTGGAATATGGACCGGAAAACACATGTGCCATGGTGGGGATGCCGGCAGATTCTTTCAAAGCAGGGGACACCTGTTCGTGTACTGTCAGGGTCTTTAATGAAGAAGAAACCGTCCTTGAGGGATATCCACTTTTTGTCGTCCTTGATGTGTTCGGTCAGTATTTTTTCGGTCCCGGATTCACCGAAACGCCTCAACATTATCTCAGCCTGTACCCGCAGTTTGAAATGGGACTGACTGAAGTTGAGGTTCTGCCGGAATTTACATGGCCGGATCTCCCGGGAACCGTCACGGGAATCCAGTGGATTTCCGCTCTCACAACACCTGAAATGGATGCGGTTTTCGGGGATATCTCAATGTTCACATTCGGTTGGGGGGAGTAGACAGGGGAGAGGAAAAGAGGAAAGGACGAAAGGGCGAGAAGAGGAAAAGAGGAGAAGACGAAAGGGCGAGGGAACATGGGGACCGATGTAAAACATTTCCGGGATCTTGAAGTTTATCAGAATGCCAAGAAGGCAGCGCTGGAGATATTTGAGTTGACCCAGGGGTTTCCTGTTGAAGAAAGATACTCTTTAGTTGATCAGATACGTCGTTCATCCCGATCTGTGTGCAGCAATATTGCAGAAGCGTGGCATAAACGACGCTATAAGGCTGCGTTTATAGCAAAACTCAGTGATTCAGAGGGCGAATCGGCTGAAACCCAGGTCTGGCTGGATTTTTCAATGGAGTGCAAGTACCTTGATAAAGATACCTGTACAAAGTTGGACGATCAGTATTCCAAAATCATTGGACAATTGATTCGAATGATCGCTAATCCTGAGAAATGGACATTTAAACGCTGAACTCAATTCATCCATTCGTCCATTCGCCTACTCGTCCACTCGCCTACTCGCCCATTCGTTCCCGGGTAACGCCCGGTGCAACCAACCGGCTCCTTCCGCCGGTGAGGGGTTCCACCTGGATTTGGCATGGGATTCGGTCTTTGAGTGCTGCCACATGGGAGATGACCCCGATGAGTTTCCCTTCCCTGTGAAGCCCGGCCAGAGCGTTCAGTGCGGATTCGAGTGTTTCTTCATCCAGAGTTCCGAATCCCTCATCAAGAAAAATGGAATCCACCCGGGCGTTCCGACTGGCCATTGCTGATAACCCCAGTGCCAGGGCGAGACTGACAATGAAACTTTCTCCGCCGGACAGGTTCTGGGTGGCTCGGATCTCCCCGGCCTGGTAATTATCCACAACATTGATCTCAAGAGGTTCGGTTTCATCCCGCACCAGCAGGTATCGGTCGCTCATTTTTATGAGTTGCTCATTGGCGTGATATACCATGATCTCGAATGTCAGACCCTGAGCGAAGTTTTTAAATTTTGCACCACTGGCTGAACCAACAAGCGTATTCAATCGCTCCCATCGATCGAGTTCCCGTTTGTGATCCTCGATCTCTTTCAATAATTTTCCCTGACATTTTATTTGTTCATCATGATTCTGGAGTCGTTCCCGGATAGCACCCAACTCCCCATGCTTTTCCTGTAATTCCCTTTTTAACGATTCGAGTGAATTCTCCAGTGCAGCCATTTCCGGCAGGTTCCGGCAGAGATCACGCTGACGTTCTGATTGACCGGTTATTTCCCGTATCCGCGATGTGATATCGATTTCCGCTTTTTTGAGGGCATCCGATCGGGCATTAAGTGTGGCGTATGTGATCTCATCAAGTCGCGCAGAACCCAATGCAGCTTCATCGGAGAATCCTGCTTCCAACAGTTTTTTCAGGAAAGAGGGTTCCAGATTTTTCAGTTCTGAGTTCCATTTGTGGTGCCGTTTATCGAGTTGGACGATTTTCTGGTTGAGTCCGGCCAGCGTTTCCCGGGTCTCGCCTATCTTTTTCTGAACGGTTTCCTGGAGGGTCCGTGCATTTTTGACAGCATCCCGCACACATTTTTCTTCGGTATCAGGATCTTTTTCCCCAAAAAGTTCTTTTCGCTCAAAACCGGTATCCTGCAGTTTACTCCGGATTCCGTCCTGTTCTTTCCGGGAATCCGCCAGTGATTTTTCAATCTCCGCAGAACGGGTTACTTCCGCCTGTTCCCGGGTAACGGTGTGGTTCAATTCTTTTTCCAGTGCAACGATCCTGTTTCGGGCAGAGTTGAAGGCTTCCATCCGGTTTTTGAGATCCTCTGCAACCTGATCAAGTGTGTCCGGTTCAATGTGTTTAAAACCGAAAGGGCTCAGGACCGTACCAAGGGACTGAATCCGATCGAATAAGGTGGATTCCAGACGTGCAATTTCATCCCGGATTCCTTTGGCGCGAGTTGAGGCCGCATCCGATTTCCGCACGGATGCCTGGTAAGTTTCCTCAGCTTTGCCGAACAGTTTGCGATACTCTGCGGTTTGCGATTCCGCTGTCCGGTAACGGGCATCCAGTTCATCAAAACGGCCAATGATTTTCCGGATGCGTTCCCGTTCCACAGTGGCCGTTTTCAGAAGATCATTTCCATCCTTTTCCGATACATCTTCAGGGGAAAGGTCCAGTGCTGTGAAGGTCCGTTTGATCTTTTTGTCAAGAGCGCCAACATCCTTTCCACATCGGTCGATCCTGTCCTTTAAATGAGAATCTTCAGCGTCCAGCCCGGCAATTGCTGCTTTCAGATCAGCAATCTCAATATTGAGTGCATCGCGGATTATTTCTGCCTGTCTTAGTTCTTCCCGGGTTTTGTCTTCTGAGAGTGGCAAATGATCGGTATAGGGATGTTCCCGGGAACCACAAAGGGGACATACCTCCCCGGAAACAAGGCGTTTACGGTCATCCTCCAGAGATGCAACACGAATTCTGAGATTAAGGATTTCCGTGAGTTGAGTGACACTGTGACCGGCATCGGTAAACGCTTTTTCTTTTAATGCGAGTGATTTCTGCCGGGATGTCCGGGACTTTTTCACGCTTTTCCGTTTCGTGAGAAATTCGGCCTTATCGGTCTCGAATGCACGCATCTGATCCCTGAATTCCTTGAGATTCTTTAACAAGGTGTATTGATCAATAAGGTTTCGTTCTTCCTGCCGCCACCATCTGATGGATTGATCTCCCAGATGTGCATTTTTCTGAGAATTTATTGAATCTTCCTCTGATCGTGCTTTTTCAAGTGAGACCTGCAGTTCATCCCGGTGCAATTTTAGCGTTTCCATTGATTTACCGGCTGCTGAGGCGGCATTTTCTTCTGTTTTCCTTTTCGCTTGCAAATCCGATAACTGCTGTGCATTTTCCCGGATTTCGCTCATCTGCACGTGCCATCCGGAAAACGCTCCGTCGATTTTTTCATCCCCGGCATGTTTTAGCCCGGTAGGTTTGATGCTGATCCCGTTTTTGGCGAGAACGGGAAATATCCTCTCGAAACCGTGTCAAATTGGCTTCGGCTGATTCCTGTACCCCTTTTCTTTCATTTATCCGGGCGGAGATTTTCTCTACTTCACTGGTCAGATGGGTGACTTCACTGTCAATTTTCCTGACTTTGAGTAAAACAGGTTGCAGTTCACTTTCTTTTTTCAAGGATTCTGTCAGGTGTTTTTCATGCTGAGTTTGCTCTGTCTTCAGTTCGGTCAGTGTGATTGCCGTTTCCTGACATGTTTTTTCCAGGGAAATTTTTTCATTTTGATCCGTTTTCCGGTTTTTCCGGATTTCCCTGATTTGCGAAAATGCGCCATCCAGCGGTCTGGCTTTTTCAGCAGATTTCAGACGGATGGCATCCGGTTCGAATGCCACCCTGTCCCGAACCGAATTACTTTGTTCTATTTTAACGGTTGTAAGGTTTTTTGTGAGTTCATCCAGACGATTCAGATTTTGAATATGCGATTGAATCGATGTCAGGTCAGTGGAAAGCTGCTTCGTTTCGTCCTGAATCTTCTGCCGGGTATTTTTCAGGGAATCAATTTCCTCGGTGCTTAAAATCTGAAGATTTCCCACGGACTGTTTCAGGGATTCAAGGGTACTTTTTTCAATGGTATACCTTGAATACACGTGCTGTGAAATTCGACTGTAGATTTCCGTGCCGGTCATCTGTTCCAGCAGTTCAGAACGCTCAGCGACAGGTGCCTGCAGGAACGCGGCGAACCCGCCCTGGGCAAGCAGAATAGAGCGTGTGAACCGGTGGAAATCCATACCGGTGACGCGTTCCACCTCACCGGCAACCGCCTTGACCTTGGATTCCAGAACCGTATCGGAGCCGGCATCGACGATTTCATGCTGATGTTGTTGGAGTTTACCCCGGGGATTTCCCCTGGCCCGGCGCTGGCTCCAGTTACACCGGTAATGACCGTGCACCGTTGCAAACTCCACCTCGGCGGAACAATGTCCCGTGTGACGCGTCATGATCTCATTACCGGACGCATTCACTCGATCCAGTCGGGGTGTTCTGCCGAAGAGTGCCAGACAGATTGCGTCGAGAATGGTGGTCTTACCGGACCCGGTGGGACCGGTGATTGCAAAAATCCCACTGTTTTCAAAGACGGGATTTGTGAAATCGATATGCCAGGATCCCGCCAGGGAATTCAGATTTTCAAACCGAAGTTGTAAAATCTTCATCCCGTTACTCCGCATTCTCATCATGGTGCTGAAGATCGGTAACGATCTCGCTGAACGCCGATCTCAGGTCCGACTGCTGTTCCGCCGGGACCTCATGTGCATCAAGACAACGCTGGAACACTTCGTGAACCGTGAGATCATCCAGAGTTTCCTCCACTTTCACCTGATGGAGTACCCTGTCCAGCACCCGGGTGTTTTGAATTTTCAAAATCTCGATTCCGGTGTCATCAATGAGTTCATTCAGATCCGCGCTGAGATCACCGGAAATTTTCGTTCCGGTATAAATAATCTCAACAAGAACGCTGTTCTCATGGGATTTCAACGCTTTGATCTGCGTGGTGATGGCATCAAGATCCCCTCTAATTGTTGCTAACTTCTGGAATACAGGTACCGGGATTTCTTTCACGTTCACGGTGCCGGAGTGAAATTCAACTCTGAGCACCTGGCGCGGACTTTCCGATTCTCCGAAGTTCATGGGAAGGGGAGAGCCGGAGTAGCGGCACGTATCCTGATCATCGACTTTTTGAGGGAGATGAAGGTGTCCCAGGGCAAAGTAATCAATCTCCCCGGGGAAAATATCCCGGTGAATCCGACCGAGTTGACCGATATAGAGTTCGCGAACACCGTCACCCTCAGCGGTTTTTCCACCGGTTGTGAAAAGGTGTCCTGTCGCGACGATAGGAATATCCACATCAAGATTCTTACGGATCCGGATGGCATGATCACAGACCTGCCGGTAATGGGACTGTATTCCGGTGACGAGATTCCTGTCCTTGTCTTCCAGAGATTCCCCGGCAGTGGACTTCCTGATATCCCTGTCCCGGAGAAAAGGCACGGCACAGATGATCATTTCCGGTGTGCCGAGCTTGTCGTTAAGTATAATGACTTCATCAGTGGGATCATCGGGAACACTGCCAATGACGTGGATATTGAGATATTTAAGGATATCTCTGGGTGCATTGAGCAAGGACGGTGAATCGTGATTACCCCCCACAATAATCACGTGCCGGCAGTCCGTTGCCGCAAGCCTGCAAAGAAAAGCGTAGTATATTTCAAGCGCCCGATTACCCGGTGTTCCCGTATCAAAAATATCGCCGGCTACAACGAGAATATCGATTGATTCGGAAGTGATACGGGATTCCAGCCATTGAAGGAAGGCCTGGAACTCATCGTACCGTTTCCGGCCGCACAGGGACCGTCCCAGATGCCAGTCAGAGGTATGAAGAAGGTTCAGTGTTGCCTTCAAATCAGGCGTCCCCGGACAGAAATTGCGCCATACGTTCCTGCCCCCAATCCAGTATCCGTTTCCATTTGCCCGAGTGTTCCTCCTGTAAAATCCGTTCTTTTAGGTATGCCGCAGATGTTTTGGCCAGGGAAGCCGCCTCCGATTCCCGCCCGGTCTTCAATAATGAAAAGGCGCGGTACATACTGTCAGACTGCACATTATCCGTCATGAATCCGGGATCGTTTTTCTCTTCTCGAATTTTTTCAATTAACTCAAATGACCGATCATAGAGTTCCAGTGTAATGTCATGATTTCCTGCTCCCTGTTCAAGCAATGCACGGGCAGCGTATATTTCTGCCAGAGCCGGGACCAGGTCCCGCCGGTTTTTATCGTTGATCAGGCGGGTCAGACAGTGTTCAGCCTCATCGGCTTGAGTCCGGAATTCATCGATACGGCCCAGGTCCGCCAGAAGATTGGCGGTATTCATGTAAATAATATGGAGTCGATCTTCCAACTCCAGAAATCCTTCCTGATATGTCAGCCGTTGAGCAATTTGCCGTGCTTTGCCGTACAGATTCAGGGCTTCTTCCTTTTTCCCGTCAATATATTTCAGGGACGTGGCTTTACTGTTGTATATCAGCGCGAGATATTGTTCATAATCGGACCGTTTCTCTATGTAAACCATCTGCTCCCAGATCTCAATGGTACGGTCGTAACAGGCGATGGCATCTCCCTTTTTATCGATGACGTTGTACAGGCCACCCAGATTCTGGTATGCCGTCGCCAGACCATGACGCTGGGTTTTCTGATCCTTCTGGTAGACAAGCTCTTCTATGATATCGATGTTCTTCTGAAAATAGGTGATGGCTCCGGAATAGTCCTGAATATCGACCATAGCAACCGCCGTATTCAAGTAGACCGTTGTCAGATCAATGAGTGTATCGTTGAGTCGGGAATCATCCACAAGATCAGTGAAGATTTTTTCCGCTCGGTTATAGAGGATCAATGCATCCTGACCCTGACCTTTGATCCTCAGAACAATGGCCTTACTCATGTAATACCGGCCCAGGAGTGTGCGGTATCCCCGCTGATCCTGTCCTTCCACAAGATTTTCAAACCGGGTAATACCGCTATCGAAAATGGTTTCGCCTTCAGATAAATTTCCCAGGTTGCACAGACAGACTGCTTTCCGGATATTGGCGTTGCCATGGCGGAAGTTTAGAACGATATTTGAGGGATCGTCGGGAATTTCATCCAGCATCCGCATCGAGGTATCGAAGGCTTCTACAGCACCGGTCAGGTCGCCGATGGTTTCATGAATCCGTGCTTTGGCAAAGAGCGCAGTGCCGGTATCAAGGAGAAGATCTTCCCGGCCGTTATCCACGAGTTCCTTGTAGCGTTTTGATACTTCCTCATAAACTTCCAGATCAGCCAGCAGCTGTGCTTTCCGGGATCCTTCCCGGACAGGCAGAAGTTCATCGGCGAGTGACGGATCTTCACCGGCTTCCACAATGACTTTACGAAGCCAGTCTGCCGGATCCGTGATAATTTCGCCGCTTTCCGTCATCCGATCAACTGAATCAATGATCCGTGTGTCCGGTGGCAGAACTTCCGGCTGAGTTTGTGGATAGGGATCCCCGGTAATATCGAAATAGAATTCCACCAGAATATCGGCGATTTCCTGCATGGATGCCCACCGGTCTTCAGGGTTGTAGCGGAAACACTTTTCCAGAATTTCCCGAATGGCATAAGGCATTTCCGGATAAGGTGTTTCATGTTCCTGTAGCAGGTGATTTTTCAGAACATCCGCGGCGGCTGCACCGAACATCCAGTTGCATGGACCCGTGAACATTTCCATGATGCTGACGCCGTAACTCCACATATCGGTTCGAAAATCCAAAGTCATACTCATGTTCTGTTCCGGTGAACAGTAAGCCGGAGTCATGATCCCGGTGCTGACCGATGGGGAGTCCGTGACCTTTTGTGTTTCCTGTTCTGTGAGTCCTGATGCGCGTGATAGCCCGAAATCGGTGATTTTAACCGTGCCATCTTTGGTCAGAAGTACATTGGCCGGTTTGATGTCCTGATGGATGACGTCCATGTCGTGTGCGGCTTGAAGCCCCCAGGCAAACTGAATGGCCACATCCACAATACGCTCTAATTCCAGGAGCTTCCGGTCTCTTATCCATTCTTTAAGGGTGCCACCGGCGACATACTCAGCGAAAATCACAATCCGCTTCTGTGTTGTTTTAAAGAAAAAACAGCGGGTAAGATGCGGATGGGCCGGCAGATCAATCCAGGTACGAATCTCACGGAAAAATAGTTGTTTGGACCGGGTGCTGGCGAATGCTGAGGTATTGGGCGCTTTTACGGCCATGAGCGCGTTGTTGCTTAGTTGCCGGACGAGATAAACTGTTCCCGCGCCGCCCTGACCAAGGGGCCGTTCGATACGGTAATCATCCAGAATAATTTCACCGGACCGCCACAGTCCGATATGAAGCGGCGTCTCAGGTAGATTGACGGTGTCATGGGGATCCCGCGTGCCGGCCTGCTCCATATCCAGAGTGACGTCTGATTCGTCACCGCGTTCTAATGGAATTTCAAGGGTTTCATTGGGATCCCGGGTGGGCAGATCCGGCATGGCGCGGGTTTCTTCGGGATTCGGCGCCTGATTATTTTTCCGTTTGTCATCCATCTTCATGTTACCTCGCCCAAGTATAACCAATACCGGGGCAGTGAGACAATACTTTTACCTATTATGTTAAGCAGTACCTGTCATGCTGAGCGGAGTCGAAGCATGAACAGGCCTCGGCGAAGGTTTTTCACCATGTAGGGATGCCTCTTGTGGGCATCCTTCCGTCAAGCGGATTGCACCATTCAAGAGAAAAACAGAACTATATAACATGACAGAAAGAACTATAATACAAGACAGATAAATTGGATTTTCAATTACTTCCCTGATCGTATTTTCAAATAAACCCAATCGAAAATACCGGTAAACATCAAAAACAGGAGTATTAAGGCGCCGATAGGGGCAATCAGAATGTAGGCACTCCCCAGGATATCCCTGAATATCCGACCGTTATGCAGTTCAAACAGGAAGTTCCACAACGGCATCCGGTATTCTTGTCCAATTTCATCCGGCATTTTAATGGTCAGCCCGGAGGATCCCAGCGATTTTAACCCCTGTTTATGTGCCGTGATAAATGTATCGCCCTTCGGTGTTGTGAAGTATCCAGTGATCATGAATTCCGCCGGCCGAAACCGGGATTCACCCGAATATTCTTCCCCGGTCAAAACATCAACCGTCATTTTCAGGTTACTATCCCAGCGGAAGAGGCCGCCAAATGAGCCGGCTATAATCCCACCTGAATCATCAGGTTTAAATATGGTAGCGCCCATCACGAAGACAGGTAAATCAAGATCATATTGTTTGAATGGTGAATTCAGGTCGGAGGGTCCAATCCAGAAACCGTCGGAGGCTTGAATAATAATCCGGTCGTTTCTTTCGTCAACCATGGCATTCTGAATTTTTTCGTCCCATGGATTTTGAGATAAGCTGCCGGGATACGCTGCTTCTGGAAGAGAGGCATTGGCGATCACGCTGATCAATGGGGGTCGCATGAACAACCCGGTACCCGCGATGATTCCAATCAGGGCAGCAACCCAGATTCCCAGCAGAAGATGATATTTGAACATGAACTTGAACACGGGCATGCTCAAGTTGAGGGACACAATCCGTTTGAATTTCTGACGAGGTCGTTTCGGGAAAACCCATGTGATAACTCCGGATAAACAGAGGAAAAAAACCAGGAGTCCCGCCATATCGAACAAAAGCCTTCCCGGAAGGTCCCAGATGTTGCCGTCGTGGAAATCAAAAAAGAGTTTCATGAGTGAAACCCGTTTGAGAAGTTCGGCATCGCGTATCAGATTTGTGGGTTGGAATCGTAAATGATCAGTCGAAATTTCTGAAACATAGAGATGAGACGGTGTGAATACCAGTAACGATTGTTTGACCCTTACGATTTTCATGATGCGTTCCCGGTCTTGTCCAAGGGGGAGTTGTTGCCAATTATTCTCTGTTGGGTTGCATACGAAAAGGCCATCGTCGGTTCCGGCGAATAACAGCGGGTCCGGATTTTCAATCAGCACCAGGCTGTTTGTTTTACGGTAAAATGGGGATTCCGGTAATCCCTGATTGAAATCCCGAAAATGTCTGCCGCCATCCTCGGATTTCCACACGCCTGTTTTTCCGGATGCAAACGCTATTTCAGGATTAATCCGGGAGAATATGAGTTGATTCAGAGCACCTCGATTCCAGTTGCTCATCTGATATGAAGGCGGTAATAGGGATTGGGGGACCGAAAAATGTTGTATAAGGTCCGGATGGTTCAGCAGAATCCCGGATAAACTCATCCACATCAGGTAAATGAGTGAGATCAGGCCCAGATATTTATGCAGACCCCTCGATTTTTTGTATATCCATCGTCCCATCCTTCGAGATTTCTATCACTAAAGGTGTCTGTTCACCAATGCATTTTTTACGAAAGTGCAAAAAAAGGAAGATGGCTTGGGTTTAATGAGAGTTATCCACGAAAAGCACGAAAGGCACGAAAAGATTTGAGTCGCGATGGGGTTGGATGATGATCTTGATTGATGTTGATCTGATTAATTTCAGATCAAACTTATTGTGGATTACTGTAAACACTTGTATCAAGAACAGAATGCCACATTATTAAGACAGGGTCAAAATCCAAATTCAATCAGAAGTGGAAAATGATCCGATCCAACGGATCCCAGGACCTCTCTTTGATAAATCTTGATGCCTGCAGAAAAAAGGCAGTGATCAATGGGTATCCAGAATGCGGGCATCCAGACCGGCCATGTCGGTTGAATACCGTTGCCCTTCAGTGAATCCTGTAGACCGGAACGCGTGATCAGTTTTTTATAGTGGTACGACCATGGTGTTACATTCAGATCACCCAAAACCAACTTGTGTCCGGGATATTTTGTCAGATATTTGGGAATTTGGTTCAATTGAGTGTTTCTCCATTGGCTGTATCGAGGACCGGCAGGGGGGAGTGGATGTGTACCCAAAATAGTCAGAAATTCCTTGCCAATGAATAGTTGTGCAACCACCGATGGTGCTTCCGTTATTCCGATGGATACGATTTTCATCAATTCCGGTTCTATTCTACTGAAAAAAGCGATTCCGAAATTGTCCTCCCGGGATTGAACGATCCGAAATGGATACGATTCATGAAGTTCCGACAGTTCGTCCTTCCACCGGGTATTGATTTCTTCAAAAATGATAAAATCAGGATCGTGAGTTGTGACACATTTCTTCACTTTAGCAGGATCACCGGACTCAGTATTCACATTGACCAGAAGTGCCCGAAATTTTGGAGATTCTTGATTAAGTTCCACCGAAACATCCGCAAAGAAAAAGGGAAGAATCACAAGCAGGTTCGGGATGGAAAATACAAGAAATACCATTGCAGGAACTCTTTTTCGAAAAATTCCGAATAAACAGGAAAGCAGAAAAAGCCCGATAAAATACTGAACTCTGAAATGATCCAATAAATCAAATCCCCACCAGAATCGACCCAAAAATCCGGCTGTTGTGAAGATAATCAATAGAGTGCCGGCTGACGTGGCCATTGGCCACGGTCTGATTCTCAGGGTGAAAAAATTATGTGTATTGTTATTGTCTGGTATGGTTTTCATTTGATAAATTGAAATATGCTCTTTTGCAGCAACTCCCATTCCTCAGCAAACCGATCTACTTTCATCTCAAGCAAATCCCTGAATTCAACCACTTCCACCGCACTATGATCCGGAAGACAGCGTTTATCCGGAACAAGATACAAAGGTTTGACCGGCCGATCTGCAGGAAATTGGTTTAAACGGCAGATGAGATCACGGTATTTGTTGCTTTTGGATGCTCTGTCAATCCGGACAATGTCTTGTAAGATATGTGGCATCCCTGACTTCCGTGCATCCAGATATCGTCCGAACTGGTTCATGTTAACGGATCCGCTGTCGGTTTTTAACTCGATGATCCACCATTCTTCCTGAGGTGAATGACGGAAATAGAGATAATCGAAATTGGTGGACTGATTGGAATGTTCCAGCTTCAGAGGCAGTTCGGGGACAACAAACTCAAATTTGCCTCCAAACTTTACCGAAAGAATATCCGCCATAAAAAAATTGATGAAAATATCGATGCGTCGTTCGAACTGGTATTTGGGAATCCGTTTATTCCAGGTTAACAGTTTGAAAAGAATTTCAAGAAATGTGCCATTATCATCATCCGGAACAGGGGCAGGTATCGTGATGTCAGAATAACTGGTTCGAAGTGATTCAAGATCAACAGAATCGACCTTTCCGTTCATTTCGGGTGTTTCCTCCCGGCTCAAGAATACGTGATATTCTTCTTTAAACTCTTTTGAGTCAAAGAACGATTCCTTTCCCCTGGCATGCAATCTAAGCGCCGGCAACCACTGGTTAAACAGGCTTGGTTCAATCTCATGCCCTTTAGGTTTTAGACCCTGCATATGCTTACAAAGATTGTTTTCGTAGGTGCAGAGCTGTCTACAGATGGGGCACCGCAATTTGACGTTACTCATCGTTTTTCTCCTCTCTGTTATTTTCCGCAACAACCCGCCAGACTTGGGTGTTCCGGTTTCTTCCTGCTTTTTCAATTTTTCCCGTTCGCCGGGCATATTCCCCCAGTCGCCGTCCTATTCGGGCTCGCCAGTTCCTGGGTGATTCTGCCTGGAACCGCTTTACTATCGCGGGATGGTGTGTTTCCAGCACTTGCACCATATCCGGGAACGTCTCAAACTCTTCTTTTCCGATTATACTGATAGCGGATTCAATCACTGAATTGTCCATACGTTGTATTTTGATCACAAAAGATGACCTGGTTATCCCAGCCAACACTTTGTTTTCGATTTCACAAAGTTCGCGCATGATTAACTCACGGGAGTTTCCGGTTTCCTCAATAAGTTCCGTGATGTTCCCTCTGACGATGATAAAACAATCCAGCAAATTCCGTTCCGAGTCCGTCAATCGGCAGTACCGGCAATCATGATCATTCATTTCAATCTTTATTTCCATCTTCTGTGAACATCGGGGACATTCGATTTTCATTCTGATTTCCTCCTTTCGATTCGGGGTTTGCGGCAACATCTACAATAATTATAATATAAAAAAATGATGATTGCAACATGGAAAAAATATAAAATAATCAAAGATGTGACACATGGAAAAGGGGATTATCAGCAACCTGTAGATTCTATTAAGGATAATGTCCTTTCGCGAAAATTCGAATTCAATGTTTCCTGATTCTGAAACAAAAGGTGAGGTTTCAGGGTTGATTTTACGCAGAGAGCATGAATATCTGCGAAAAAATTTCCTCAAATTGAACTGATCATTTACTGAATTACTAGTATTTAAGGTTGTTTACATCAAATTCCCGAAATAAAGGTCTCAGATATATAATCGGTAATAAAGAGGAACAGAAACCCTCAATTCTCATACCCTTGTTTCCCGATTTATCTTTATTACAGAGCAACAGCATAATTGGTTTGGGAAAATTTGAAGCAGTGGAGGTTCCTATTTAATGCAACCATCACCGACATTTGTTAAAATCACGGAAAAGGGAACGGTGCAAAGGAGGTTTGCTGTGGATGTTTTCAAGGTTCAAAAATCTGAGCATACTCGCAATGTTTTTATAGAGGGTGAACTAATGGAAAATTCAGTTGTCCGGAAATTCCGGACAACTGTAGGCGATGGTAAAATCTATGATGTCAATTACTATAATCTCGATGTGATAGATAATCTTGGTCGGGTACCGGGTCAAGTCGAGACGAAGCGTTAAGTTCCGTACATGGGCTATATAGCGGTTGAAGGAACTGGAAAACGACATCGAGGGCATAGAATCGGGAAAGAGCAATTTTCAGAATGGGTGAGAAAATTATGGGAGTGAATCTGGACAAGGAAATCGGAAATTAATTTCCGGAAATGGCCATTAGGATTGGAAAAAAACTATGAAAATAAACAATGAAGACCGCACCTGCTGGTTTGTCGGCGCAACGTATGGTCGGGAAGATCAGTTCCCACGATTCCTGCAAGATGGCATTTGGGAAAACGGATACGAAGACAAGTATCTTGATTTGGTAAAAGCGATTAAAGAGGGCGATCGCATCGCTATTAAATCTTCGTATACACGGAAACATAACCTGCCTTTTGACAATCGTGGTCACTTTGTATCCGTGATGGCGATCAAAGCCGTAGGTATTGTGAAAGAAAATATTGGCGATGGGTACAAGATTAAAGTTGATTGGACACAACTCGAATCTCCCAAAGAATGGTATTTCTACACGCACAGAGGAACAATTTGGCGGGTCCAACCAGGCGAATGGCATGGTGACGCTTTGATTGGTTTTACTTTCGAAGGAAAACCTCAAGATGTTGATCAGTTCAGAAACGCCCCATATTGGCGTGAACGATTTGGGGACGAACCAACAGATAAACTTCGTTTTCAGTGGAGCAGATTCTATTCCGCGGTTGCAGACAAACTTCTGAATTGCCGGTCGGATCGTACGCCATTAATTTCAGCAATCCATGATATCGCTTCTCGGGTTGATGGTCTCTCGAATCTCCAGGATCAATATTCCAATGGGACAAGCGGTCCTTTGAGAGACATTTGTCCATTTACCACGTTTGGTATTTTTAATCGGGGAATTAAAGACTCTAATCGAAAGCTGATTGCAAAGGGGCTTGCTGAGTTCCTGGGTGTGGATGACCCGGTTCCTGATAGTTTCGAAGGCATTCCTGTTTTGAATAATCAAAGATCATGGTTTTTCGGGTTTGAAAAAGACAGAAATCCTGAAGACATAGACATGCTCTGGATGATCTTCGCAGAAGCACTTCGTTATGCAGATTCAGATGATACAGATGCGAGAAATGAATTTGAACGGGCGTATGATAATGCAACTGAAATATGCGGAGTTGGATGGAATCTCACCATGGGACTCTATTGGATTCGCCCATGGTCATTCCCCTCTCTCGATGGACAATCACGACGCTATATCGATAAAAAACTTGGCATTCATCTCGATAGAAATGGTCCCGGGCGGCGATGCGATTCCCAGGATTATTTGAGGGTTCTGTCCATATTGGAAACCCGATTTAATGAAGAAGCATATCCTGTCCACTCATTTCCGGACCTATCCATGGCAGCCTGGTTTTTCAAAGATCCTGGAAAAGATTTGAAAGGCTCTGACATAAACCTGGATTTTACTAATGATGAGAACGATGATGGATCTGAATCGGAACTGATTGTCGCGCCATTGGAACCATATTCCATCGACGACATCATGAATGAAGGATGTTTTCTTGACAAATCAGAAGTTAAACGGTTCCTTGAACGGCTTCGGACCAAGAAAAATTTGATTTTGCAGGGTCCTCCCGGAACCGGTAAAACGTGGCTGGGGAAAAGGCTTGCTTTGGCGCTTGTCACTCAAAGAGATGAAAGTAAAATTAAGACCGTTCAGTTTCACCCAAACCTTTCATATGAAGATTTTATACGAGGATGGCGTCCCAGTGGTGATGGTAAACTGACGTTGGTGGACGGACCTTTTATGGAAATGATCAAAGCGGCTTCAAAATCTCCATCGGATCGATATGTCATTGTTATTGAAGAAATTAATCGCGGTAACCCGGCACAGATCTTTGGTGAGATGCTGACTTTGCTTGAAGCGGATAAACGGACACCGAATGAAGCGTTGGAACTTTGTTATCGACGATATGACAATGAGAAAATTTTTATTCCTGATAACCTATTTCTTATCGGCACAATGAATATCGCAGACCGTTCCCTTGCATTGGTCGATTTTGCTTTAAGGCGGCGGTTTGCGTTCGTTGATTTGGTACCCTGTCTTGGCGAATCTTGGAAAAAATGGCTGGCCACGGAGTGTGGTATAGGACACAATATTATCATCGAAATTCAAAAAAGGATGCTTGCCCTTAACAAGGAAATCGAAACTGATTCGACGCTTGGGCCACAATTTCGTATCGGGCACAGCTATGTGACGCCGCCATTGAAAATGAAAATCTCAGATGCCCGTGAATGGTTCAAACAGGTTGTAGAAACGGAGATTGGCCCGCTTCTTGAGGAATATTGGTTTGATTCAAGAAACGACGCGAATACAATGAAGAAAAAACTTATTGAGGGCTTTTAATGGCAGATGTTGCTGCCGCAAATACAGTTACTCAGGAAGGTGCCGGTATGGGGTGCATCGGTAAAGTACCGGTCCGGAACTTATGGCTGTTAATGCTGTATTCATCAGATTTGTTTCGGGAGCTTGGCAAAGGAAATGTTTCTGTTGAAGCGAACCCGGAAGATATTCCTGATCTTGTCGCGGAGGTATTGTCACATATAGTCCAGCGAAGGCTGAAAAAAAATCTGAGTTTTGGTTACCGATCGCGTGATGCGGTATTGAACCGTATTCGGGGTCGAATCGACCTTTTAATCACCGAACGCCGACAGCTTCTGTTACGGGGAAAAATTGCCTGTCGCTACGAGGATTTAACAGTAAACACACCAAGGAATCGTTTTGTCAGAGCTGCCTTGTACGCTATTGCCCGGATGACGATACGTTCGGATTTGCGGTATCGATGCAGGGGGTTGGCGGATACTCTCAAGATGCTTGGCGTTTCAGGCGAAAAACCAACCCGACACGAAATCAGCGTCGATCGCTTTGCACGCCATGATTCAGACGATAAATTGATGGTATCGGCAGCGCAATTGGCTTTTGACTTGAGGTTACCGACTGAAGATGCGGGAAACATCCATATGCTCCAGCCGGATCGCGACGTAATATGGGTTCGGAAACTCTTTGAAAGAGCAGTGGGTGGTTTCTATGATGTCGTTTTATCACCTCACGGCTGGCATGTATTTTCCGGAAATCGTCAAAATTGGATAATCGATAAAAAAACAGCAGGAATCGATGATTTCCTGCCAAACATGAAAACAGATATTGTTCTGGACTGTCCTGCCAAGAATTACCGCATCATTATTGATACGAAGTTTAATTCACTAATCGTGCCGGGATGGTTCAGGGACAAAACGTTTCGAAATAAGTATATATATCAAATCTATGCGTATCTTCGATCCCAGGAGGGAAACGGGGATCCACTGTCGGATCATGCGTCCGGCATGCTTTTGCACCCATCCATCGATATCTCAGTTGACGAAACCGTATTGATCCAAGGGCATGCCATTAGATTTGCAACCGTAGATTTAGCACAATCCACGAAGATAATTCGTGATCGATTGATTACTCTTATCACTTTTCCTGATGGGTTTAAATGAGACGGACCACGATTATTTCAACATTCCATTCCTGTAAACTTCTGGAACCCAAAACGCTATTGGGTTACAATGAGATACCTGTAAGGAACCGCAACAAATCTCGAGCAGGAAAAAATGGACAAAGACGAATTAATAAGAAAAGCCCGCGACCCCAACATGATTCCCGGAATATACAACTACTGTGACCGGTGGTGTGAGCGATGCCCGTTCACGGCGCGATGTATGAATTTTACCATGAGTAAAACAGAACCGGGGGTTGATCATGATCTGGACAGTGCGGCATTCTGGGAGCAGTTCACCGGAACGCTGGCGGCAACCATTGAAATGATTGAGGAAGATGCCCGGGAGATGGGGATTGATCTTAATGAAGTCGATGTTGACGATACCATGGCGGAATTGGAACTGACGTATGCCGAGGCGGAGGAAAATATCTGTTCCCGGATGAGCATGACGTATATATCTCAGGTAGACAAATGGTTTGCGGATCAGATGGAGTTTGATGGGGAAACCGGTGAACGCTGGAAAAATGACGAGGAACTGGATCGTCCCGGTGACCTTGAAGACCTGAATATTCAAGATACTGAGATTGCGGTGGAGATTATCCGGTGGTATCAGCATTTTATTTATCCCAAGGTGATGCGGGCGGTGGAAGGAAAACTCCACGACCGGATTCCCTCTATGGCAGCCGATCCCGATTTTCCCCGGGATGACGATGGGTCTGCTAAAATCGCCTTGATTGCGCTGGACAGGTCTCTGGCGGCATGGGGTGAATTGTACCGCAGAATTCCATCACGAAAAGCCGCTACCATGGAAATACTGGTGTGGCTGGAAAAAATCCGGCATGCACTGGAAAAACAGTTTCCTGACGCACGATCGTTTGTCCGGCCGGGGTTTGATGAGGATCTTGAGTTCTGATGGGAATCAGACACCAGACTCGATCAGGAACGGGGAAATAGTCTGATTACAACCGGTCGGCGCAAGCAAAATCATTTTTGAGAGGGTTATTACCCAAAAATCCTTTTACCAGAAATTTTCAGAAGGTATTCGTTTCTCAATTTAAATACTGCAAAGGCATGTCCGGGATCCAGTCGCTTACTGACCCTTCGATATCGTTCAGGGCAGGCGTACGCTGGAAAAAATTCGGTTCTATCATGTATAGATATAGTAGGAATAGAATAGAATGGTTTTGTTGAAGTTTGTACCCGAAACTGACGGGGGGTTGTTATGAAAAGTAAAAAATCCTTTTTCTTTATTGTGATCGTGTGTCTCAGCCTGGTTGCGGGACGACAGACGGTGAGTGCTATTGTGATTAATGTCCCTGCGGATCAGCCGACTATCCAGGAGGGGATTGATGCTGCTTTGGATGGCGACACGGTCCTGGTGGCGGACGGGACGTATACAGGAGACGGCGACAGAAGGATCGATCTTCTCGGAAAAGCCGTTTCACTCCAATCCGAAACCGGCTCGCAAAACTGTATAATCGACCTGTCAATGGAATTCAGCACCGGGATAAGGGTCATGAATCAGGAATCTGATACCACACTTATCCAGGGATTTACCCTCTTAAATCCTGATGTTTACGGAATTGTATGTTACCAGTCATCGCCCCGGATTACTGATTGCAGAATTTACCAGGATCCTCCACATACTGGGAATCCAGGTATTGCAATAAATTGCATGGATAACGCCAATCCAGTGATCACCGGTGTATTCATCTCAGATTTTCATGGATCAGGTATACGGTTCTCGCATCAGTCGAACGCCCGGATATCATTCTCTCATATAAGCCGCTGTTCAGAAGGGGGCATCACAGTTGAAGATTCCAGCGTAGTCATATATTCCTGTGAAATCGTCGATAACACAAGTTCAGGTGAAGGTGGAGGGATCCGACTCCTGATTGCAGAGGCCGAAATCAGCAAATGTACGATCACAGGCAATTCTGCCACTCTCGGTGGTGGGATCGCCGCTCTCCACAGCCAGGACGCCATCATTGGAAATGCGCCGGGATCGGGGAATCATTTCGGTTCAAACAGTGCTTTGTCAGGTGCAGATATTTACTCCGACTGGAACCCTGGAACCGAACTGGTTGCAGGATACAATACATTTACCGGGTATCCCTGGTCTGATTATTACGTGTCCCCTCAGGGCGCATTCGATCTGACAGGGTGTAGTGGTGAATTGATCCCGATTACACAAGACGTGTATGTTTCACCCGCGGGCGACGACACAAACGATGGTCTGACACCGGAATCCCCGTTCCAGACCATCCAGTATGCTTTGAGTCAAATTTACGGGACCCAGGATCAATCTATCTCTTGCCGCCTGGATAGTGGGGTCTATTCCTCTACAAACACAGGAGAATTATATCCTTTGCCTGCTCTCTCCTTCGTTACATTGGTTGGCAGCGAATCCGGTAATTCCTGCCTGGACGGCGAAGGGGAATCCACACTGATCTATGCGGACTGGGATACGGACTGCAAGCTATTCAGGCTGCAATTACAGAACGGGTTTGGCGAAAATGGAGGTGCGCTCTATGCGTCCAATTCAAATTTTTTGATTCAACAATGCGATTTTTACGATAACTATGCCTGTTCGATGGGTGGTGGTGGGTACATTCTAAACTCTGAACTTGTGATCGAAGAGTCGATTTTCTCCGGCAACTACTCCGAAGAAGATGGAGGTGGACTCGCCAGTTACTGGTCTACAATTATTCTTTCTAATACGGGGTTCCTTTCAAATACGGCAGATCCCGTCAGACCTGGTCCGGGAAATTCTGCCGCAACGGGTGGCGGTTTGTTTTGCAGTTATGGTCATATCGAGGTCATGGATTGTGATTTCACCGGTAACGCGGCTTATGTAGGTGCTGGAATCAAAAAATCCGGTGCCTCGTACTGTGAGATTCTCTCATGCTCAATCACTGACAATGAAGCCACCCTCGTGGGAGGTGGGTTGTTTTCCTCGGGGAATCAACTGATTGTGCGCAACAGTGATATCTCTGGAAACCGGGCAGCCCGGGGAGGTGGAATTTCCATCGAATGGATATCCGGCGCACAGATTATCGGAAATACCATCACGGATAATGAAGCCTTTGAGGGTACCGGCGGCGGATTGAACATTTATGTCAACACATTCAACGCCAGGGTTTTCGGAAATACCTTCTCCGGAAACCGGGCTATGTTCGGCGGCGCCATCGCCTGCCGAAGATCCGTAGCCACCATCGGCGGGTCTGTGGAAAATAAAAACAGGTTCGAAAATAACTCTGCCGGCGCCGGCGCTGATCTGTGTGCTTATGAAGATAACTATTGGTCTGGGACAGTTATGGCCCAATACAACGATTTTGCCGGTAACCCTGAATCAGATTACTTTGTCACCCCCCAGGAATTTTTCGACACGGCATTCTCCACAGGTGAAATCACATTGATTACCCAGGATGTTTATATCTCGCCGGAAGGTGATGATACTAATGACGGACTGACACCGGAAACGCCATTTCAAACTCTTAATCACGCGCTGCAATGTGTGAAGGCTTCAGAGAGTCAACCGGCCGTCGTTCACCTGGCGGAAGGTCTGTATTCCCCCTCGCAAACCGGTGAAATATTCCCGCTCCCGTTACTGCCTTACGTGATACTTCGTGCTGATCTCAATGCGCCTGCGGTGGTCGATGCGGAAGGTACTGAAGGGGTTTTCCAGGGTTATTATGAGCATACCCCGGTTCTGCATGGCATCACCATCGCTGGTGGAAACGGCTGGGGGCTGCATCTTTACAGAGCGTCTCCATCGGTGAAGTCTTGTGTGTTCGATTCCAATTCCGGGAACGCCATGTATTGCGAATGGGCTTCTCCGAGTTTACTTGAATGTATTTTCAGGAATAATTCCGGGGTACAGGGTGCAGCAATGGAAACGTATCAACGTTGCAATCCGTCCTTCAATGCCTGCATTTTTGATAGTAACACGGTGACCGGAAGGGGTGGGGCTATCTTTACGTATGACTACTGCGATCCTGTATTCACCAACTGCCTTTTCAAAGGAAACTCGGCCGTATCAGGCGGCGGCGCGATTCAGTTTCATTCCCACGGCGAACCTGAGGTAATCAACTGCACATTTTCAGGGAACTCCGCTCTGAATTATACTGGTGGAGCCATTTTTGCGTTCCGCTCATCCCCGGTCATCCGAAACAGTATTTTTTGGGCTAACACGCCGGATGATATCGATGATTTTAATGGGGAGCTGTCAATCAACCACTCCATGTACACAGACGATTACGGCGGGGAGGGAAATATTTCTACAGATCCGCAGTTTGTCAACGGTCCCCTGGGGAACTATTATCTCAGTCAATCAACTGCCGGACAATCCATTGACAGTCCATGCGTGAATGCTGGAGACAGCCCGGCGTCTGATGTCTGCTACACAGTACCTGTCAATGCGACCTGTCTGGATTCATGTACGACTCGAACCGATGAAATATTTGATCTGGGCATGGTCGATATGGGATATCATTATCAGGGGGCTTTGCCTGCGCCGACTCCTGAACCAACACCGACAGTACTGCCCTGCGATGCAACCGGTGTCACTCTCAATCTGCCCTCAAACCAGTTCCAGTCAGGTGATCCATTTTTCTGTTCCGTCCTGCTCTGCAATCTGGAAAGTCAAACAATCCATGATGTTCCGTTGTTCTTAATCCTGGAAACATTTGGAACTTTCTTTTTCTGGCCCGACTTCACAGGATCGATTGATTATGAGCCGATCACGCTGGCACCGGGATTGGCAGAGCTGACCATGATTGAAGAATTTACCTGGCCGGAAACCACTGGAAATGGGTCGGCAACCCTTTATGCAGCACTCTTGGATCCTGAGTTTACCGGAATCCTCGGTGTTTGGGATCAATGGGGATTTTCTTGGTTCTGATTTACTGTCAACATCCCGACTAACCAGACTTAGTTTAATTGACTAATGTTCGAGGGAGTGAAAACTCATCATGGAAAGAGTTAATTGAACGCAGCTCCCGGCTATCAACTCGGGATGTTCCTTTTACCTCGATGGCAACCTCACCATGTCCCAGAATAAAGTCCACTTCCAACCCGGATTTTGTTCGCCAGAAGTTGATGTCATAATCAAGTTCGCAATAGGATCGGTGTGCCGGCATTTCCGTCAGAACAAAATGTTCCATCACAGAATATAACTCCGAAACAGTTCAACTATTTAGGAGTATACTCCGAAACGGTAGATAAGGTAATAGACTATCGGACTGCAAATTTGATACGGTTTTGGTAAAAACCTTATAATGCATTAAATATTGACCCTATTGGAAAAGCCTGAAAACACTAAACTTTCGAGGAAGGTGGCCTAATATTAAATTATGACTGTCAAGTTCCTTAATAAATCATTACCAAATTCTATTTTAATTTCATCACCATCAATCCTGTCATTTCAGCAATAAAAGTAATATACTTTCCATCGGGTGATGGCATGGGGCTGTGATATATTTCACCACCGGATTTTAACAACATTACTTCAGTGCCATTTTCTCGCTTCAGTACCATTTCCGTGGACATTACGTCAATTTTTATCCGAATTGTCCCATAATTCTCAACGCTGCAATCTTTCGGGTTGAATGAAATGTTTTTTTTCAATTCTTCAAATTTGTCTTGATCTATCTCCTTGATATTTGCAATGTCAATGGCAGCGATTTTCCTGTCCCCCCATTTCCCGGTGACGGCATGAACCGTATTCAAATCCAAGGAATAGTATTTTCCCATGTTACAGTAAGCAATTTTGTTTCCACCGGGCAACCAGATCGGAAATTCGTCGATTCCAGTACTCTTTTTGACCAACATCAGATTGGTTTGAAATTGAGAGAAATAATGAGAGAAACTATTTGGAATCGCGATTTTATTCAATTCCAATCCATCTTTAAACTTCATGGACTTGATGACTTTGATCCATGTCTTTAACTGATTCTGAGGAAATTTTTCATTAACAATCGTAATCTGAACCGAAAATAAATTTTTGATACCTTCTCTGTAAAAGATTAAAGAAGACGTTCGATTTTCTTTGTCCGGATGTTTTGCGTTTTCAACGAGCAAAATCAGCGATTTTTCATCTGCTGAATCTTTGCTCAAATCAGTGCAAACTGTTTCAGGATTCCGTAATTTTATAGCTTCAGCCATCTGTTTTTGGGATGATTTCAATTGAGCAATCGGGGTATCGTAGAATCTTATGATTGTTACCTCCTTTGACCAGTTGTCATAGGTTTCACCACTGGGGTAATACTTAATCCAATCACCGATACCGATGTTATCCACCGAATAAAATTTCCAATCCTCTGCAAACATATTTGTAAAATCTAACCATTCTCCGGATCTGAATTCATCATAGCTGATTTGAGCACAGCAAACTCGGGTCGTGAGGATTGATAATAGAAGAAGAACTTTAATCTGTCTCACAAAATTACCTCCTTTTTACATAAACCATAGATTACTCCTCCCAGAGTAGCATAAAAAGGATGACGCAAACAGGGATCAATTCCGCACTTAGGGATATCGCAAAGTGCAAGGGAGTCCGTCCGGGGATTCCGGACGAACTCCCTTGAGATCAGATTTGAGGATCAGGGAATCATGAAATCGGACCAGGCCAGACCGCCGGCCAGGTTGCCGGTTCCGGATTCAAGAGTGGCTGCATAGAATGTTCCTTTAAAACTTCCGATGGAGTCCGGCATGGGGATTTGAAGCAGAGGACCGCTGTATGTCAGATCGTAGGGGAGTGGTACGTTGGTGAAAAAGGGTGCGGGATCCGGTGTGAATGTTGGGAACACGGGGTCAGTACTCAGGAAGAACCAGAGTCCCGCCACTTCCAGAGCGATGTAACAGTCCACCGGAGTGGCGTCACTGTCACCGGCAAGATCAAGGCTGATGTGGAGAGTTGCACCGGCGTCGATCCCGTTGAGATCCGTTCGGATACCGATCCAGGGCGCCATGGGTTCAGTGCCCAGATAGTAGATTTCTGTATTCTGATGAACCCACTGGAAATGACCGCCCACGGACCAGATCTCCGGACCACGGGCTGACGGCACGTACACCAGGGGATTACGGTTATACCGGGTTATCTGCATGGGGATAAAGGATTCCCAGGTGTTTGCCGCTACATCGTAGAGATATGTGACTTCCGGGCCGGTGGACAGGCGGATACCGTGGGACGTGATGATTTTACCGGCATGAGGGACATTGGCACCGGCGGGAATTGCTGCAGCACCGTTGAAAATCAGTGGTTCCGGCAGATCGGCAGCTTCGCCGTACACCCACTGCGGATTCGGGTCTGATAGATTAAGCACCTCAACCGTCATGTGCACATACTCGAGGACGTCTTCACCATCCTGTTCCGCCCAGTATCCGCCAATGGTATAGATCTTATTATCGATTACTGCAGCGGCGCCTGAGTAACGGGGAACAGTCAGTTCAGCGTTGAGATTAGACCAGCGGTTTCCGGCCGGGGCCAATGGATCGAAGACCCAGGTTTCACCCGTCCAGTATTCCAGAAATTGCCAGGATCCGATCACGTACAGTTTGTTATTGGCTGTTGCGTAAAAAGCGGAGACCCCCGCCAGGGATTCCGGCACCGGATCACTGGTCAGTTCTGAAACCGTATTGGTAGCAGGATCATAGACTTCCACCGATCGCAACCCGGTTGTCAGGTCAGTTCCTCCGGCGAAATAGATTTTGTATCCGTCGTGATCCTGGAGGCAGGCCACACTGGGATAGAGCAAACCCTGACTCAAGTCTGTGCCGGTATCAGCACTCTCGCCTGTCACCGTATCAATGGTGTAAATGGAAGGATCCAGTGAGTTATCAAATCCGATACCGCTGGCGACATATATTTTGCCGTCACCTTCGCAGAACACGGCTGGTGCGTGAGCCATCTCTGACAGCGATTCCGGACCTATCCACCAACCCGGTGACTGGTTCCAGGGACAGGTTTTACCGGTTCGGGCAACACCGAACCACGTCATAATGTTGTCCATAACCACCGCTCGATCCGCCTGAGAACTGATTCCTTCGAAACCAAATGGCAGATAGACGTGACGGCCGCCGCTTTCATGAATGGCGCGAATCCCGGCACATCCGGATTCCGGACCCGGGTAATCCCGGTATGTAAGGCAACTCACTGCCGGAGCGATAGGCTCGATAAGACTGGGCCAGTCCTGATTCCGGGCGCCGCTGCCCTCTTCAATGGAAAATGCGAGTGCATCACCCACGGGATCACCACCAACACCATCAATTAATCGCTGGTCAACACCATCGCTGATATAATCGGCGAGCAATACATCGTGGTACCATGCCGTCATTTCGGGTGTGCCTTTTTCCACCATAGCCCAGCCGATATCCTGTTCTGTGATAAACAAGCTGCCGCCGGCCTCCAGATAGGTTTGAATCACTTCCCGCTCGGAGTCACCCAGCATGGGATATTCATGACCGTAATACCAGATAACCGCGCCGTCGGTGTAACTTTCCAAAACCGAATAGGGAGGAACACCCCGGGCGTATGACCAGACATCATATCCGTAACCAGTGTCCTCCAGAGCCTGAGTAAAGAGACCCAGATATAAATCGTTCTGTGCACCACAGATCACCAGGACGGGATCATCGGTGACAAACGCGATGGTGGAGACACCACCGATACCGGGAACTGTCCCGGAATAACCCACCAGATCCCGGGCAAAAATATCTACCCGGTAGTACATGGACATATCGGGCAAATCGATTTGGCAACCGAAAATATTATCTCCGGCAGCACCGTCACCATGCATGCCGTCATCGAACATGGGAATATTCGCAAGACTGTATTCACCATAACTCAGGAAATTGGCTTCGATAATATCAACCCCGTTTCCGTCCAGTGCCCGGACTGTCACTGAAACAGTGTCGCCGGGATCCGGTTCTGCCGGGGATATTGTAAAATCGCTGATGATGGGCATGGTGTAATCCAAAATTGGCAGGATCAGGTCATATGTTACTGTGGGACCGGTTGGACTCTGCAGAGTGATATGGCATGTGACTTCATGATTGTGCGGCGCCAGCGGATCAATTTCCGCCCAGAACAGTTTTTCGGAAATCATTGAGGTTCCCGGTGCGATATCATCAATGATCTCATCGGCATGATATCCGTAATCGGTAACCCAGTTATCCTGAATATCCACTGTGGCGGTATATGAGATCGCCGCACTGCATCCGATATTCTGAAGAACCGGCGAGAAATTGAGTTTATCTCCGGGATTGGCGATATGATCGTTCCCGGGATCAGATGTGACATACAGGTTGGTGGAATAAAGATATGATCCGGTCCCGACTGACAGCAAATACTCAAAAATTTTCTGTCCGCCATCATGGATCACTGTGATCTGAAACGGAATGACCCGACCATCCGTTGTTCCTGAAGCGATGGTGATATCGAATGCAGGATCAGTAATTTCGCGGTAACCCAGAGGGAAGTCAGGAAGAACAACGGTATTCTGTGACACAGTGATATCGGGATCACTGATAGTCAGTTGGGCAGAGACTCCGGTGGCGGGAAATCCATTGTTGCAAAAATCCAGTTTAAAGCCCATTGTTTCACCCGGTGCGGCACAGCCATCGCCGTTACCGCCGGCTGTATCATTGATACCCAGATATCCCACAGCGAAATCCGGTGCTACACAGTGACCGCCTGCAGCGACAACGGGATCACCAAAATAATGATATTCAAGGGCTGTGATAAATTCATAGACGTCATAAACACCTTTATTAATCAGAAGATCCGCCAGACTGTATGCATACAACTGCCCTAAAACTTCATGTCCCGCAGCTACGCCCTGGAAAAAACTCCGGTCAAGGTATCCCATACAACTGCTGTGACCACCGTAGCCATACCCGCCGCCGAACGCGTTCCGGGATGAACCGTAAAACCCGATAGCGCCGCCGTCAGCATAATTAATAAATGCTTCAGCCAGGCATTCCGGCGTTCCCTGAGCCGGACTTTCAGGGTTTTCCGTATCGAATGCACCGGTGAGACAGGCATATGAATAAACGATGGGAAGTCTATCGAAGTTTGTCATGGAGCGAACGTGGTCTACGGAAAACTGTCTGCCACCCCACCCCCAGATCGTCACATTGCCGTGATTGGCATAGTTCAGAAACTTTGTGCCGGCTTCCGTCGCAGCCAGGATCGTATCAGGTGTCAGAGCATCATCCCGGGGATAGGTATTGGTCTGATACAACCGGGTGATATTGTAGTCCGTCAGCGATTCAGATGCGATCAACTCCGATGTGGCTTCACCCTCGGGTACTCCGGACCAATCACTTTGTTCTTCAGAATTGAATGTATCAGCGCCTAAGAGGACAGCGTGGGATAACCACTCTTCCGATCCTGTGAGATTTTCATATCTTATAATTTTGTTGATGACACCGGTCACTTCGGTTTCCGTATTCACGGGAATCCGGCCCAGGAGGACATCAGGCATGAAATCACACCCGTCACCGTTTCCGTCTAAATACTCGCCGTACAACCCGTTGCCGTTGGCATCCCAGTCACAAAAAGTCCCGGTATGACCAAAGAGATCTGAATAATAAAGATCAGATGGTGTATTTGTCCATCCGTTGTTGCCACCAAAATTAGTGTGGAACGTATACCTGACCGGAATAAATCCGGCATCTCCAACGAAAAGAACAAACCGGATACAGGATTGTGCAAACGTATCTGCCATGGCAAGTTTGACCTTCTCCTGAAGATCCCTGCCGGCGGGATAATTGATTCCGATTTCTTCTACAGTCTGAAGCAGGGTGGTTACGCCGTTGGATTCACGGTGCGTGATATATGGCGCAAGTTCATCTTGAAACAAGGCCGGACAGATGATCAGCAACCCGGCGGTTTCCCGCGTTTCCGTCCGATCAGGTACTGTGACGTCCAGTGCGATATCCAGTTCCGTAAGATACTCACAGGCCGTGCCGTTTACCCGGACGGGAAATACACGAACAACAGCAAACACGGTGGGTTTCAGAGTTTCAGGATCCAATCCCTGATATCGTTCCAGATCATACCACCGATCAGGATAGTACCCGGATTGGAGCAGCGCGTTGGATATCATAGTTGATACCGGTGCTGATCCGGAACCCACCACTCGCCGTGGCGGAATATCTGCCAGGGGAGATGCCAGACGGGTCGTCGAAATGCGCAGTTCGTTTTCCGTTACCCCATGAATCTCCGTGCCCAGAGGATACCGAAACGTATGAACCGTCATGGGCAAATCCGGACCACCGGATAACTGCAGGCGTTGATTCGCTCCAGGCAGAACCAGTTCCCCCTCAAACATTTCGGGGACATCCCCGGGACGAAACTCAATACTTTGCGTGAGCTGCGTATCCGCCTGAACCACACAGGGCAATACCAGCAGACATACCAGGCCAACGATGAGAAACTGTTTCATGATTACCTCCATAAACCCTCATTTAGAAATTACATTGCAACAAAACGCCAAAATTGCATCACCTCTTAATACGACGGAGGTGAGACAAATGTTTCTAATATTAAAAATTTCAGAATATTCAAAATCATACAGAATTGGATTTCCCATAAGATTGTCTCGATTGGCACCATCTATACCAGGAATACGTTTCTGGACGGGAATATGTTCAAATCGGTTCCTCAGTGCCCTTCGACGCAGCCTGTCCTGAGCGAAGCCGATGGGCTCAGGGTGACAATCTCTCCGCTCAGGGTGACAATCTCTGAACGGGGATCGGGGAACTCTGAACGGGGAACGGGGAACTCTCAGGCTCAATGGCAGAAATCTTGCACGCTGAAAGGTCAGGGTTAACAAGGAGATTAATTATGAAAAACGGTAAGTTCCAGAAATTATTCAGTTTTCTAATGATGGTGTTTTTAATCACGGGATCGCAGGTGATTGCAGAAACCGTGGTGGTGAATATTCCGGTGCAGGATCATGCTGTTGTAAACCGGGGAGATGATGATGTGATCGCGATTCCGGAGTATGGTTTCATCCGGGATCCCGGTTGTCCGCGTCTGCCGGCTCGGATTTATGCCGTGGCGATTCCTCCCGGTGCGATATTTGAATCGGTATCGGTTCAATCGGAGGAAGTGGATCTGGGAAGCGGTTTCAATATTGCGCCGGCGCTTCCGGCCCGTGAGATTGGAAAAGCGGTGAATGCTGTTCCGGAGGCGTCACAGCGATTGTTCGATAAAAATCAAAGTCGTGTTTATGAAACGGATGCCCGGTATCCGGAAGTTATTGCGGAAGTCGTGGGCACCGGTGGGTTTCGCCGGTACAATATTGTAGACGTTCGGGTCACACCTTTTCAGTTTCAACCGGTGACCGGCACGGTGATTGCCCATGGGAATATTGCGTTGACCGTGCATTATACGCTGCCGGATAATCGCGTTGACCCGGTAATTGATTTTCTGTCTGGTATGGAGAGTCGCGCGGATAATCTCATCGTAAATTATTCGGATGCGCAACGCTGGTATGCCCCGGTAAATCAGTCACGCTCTTTATATGATTACGTCATCATCACAACCTCGGATATGGTCAATGCCGTGGCAACTCTTGTTGACTGGGAAACCCAGAAGGGCCGGAGTGTTCAGACCGTAACGCTGGAGTGGATAACCGCCAATTACACCGGATATGATCTGGCGGAGAAGATGCGGAATTTTCTTCGTGAAAAGTATCCCTCCGGTGAATGGGGGATTGAGGATGTCTGTCTGGTGGGTGATATGGCTCATGTTCCCATGCGTCATATTTATGATGATCCTGATACCGATCTGTATTTTGCGGAGTTGTCTCTGCCGGACAGTGGTTCCTGGGATGCCAACGGGAATCATTCCTACCTGGGTTCCGGTGATTCCTGTGATTTTTATGCAGAAGTGAATGTGGGGCGGATCCCGTGGAGTGATTATTCCACTGTACAGCATATTTGTGAAAAATCCGCGGCGTATGAGTTGGAAACGGAGCCATCATTTAAGAAGAACATCCTTTTGCTGGGTGCATACTTCTGGTCTGATACCGACAATGCTGTTCTCATGGAAGCCAAAGTGGACCAGACCTGGATGGCGGACTGGACCATGACCCGGATGTATGAGAAAAACAATGATTACTTTTCCACGTATCCGTGTGATCAGGAGTTATTGCGGTCCAATGTTGTTCCCACATGGTCCGGTGGTTCGTTTGCGTTTGTGAATCTTGCCGGGCATGGATCGCCCACATCCACACACATCTATGGTATCGGCGCACCGGCATTTATTGATTCAGCCGATTGTTCCAGTTTGAACGACTCGTATCCCGCCATTGTATTTGCCGATGCATGCAGTAACAGTTCCACCGAGGAATTGAGTATCGGTGCCAGTATGTTGGCTCAGGGTGCTGTGGGATTCGTGGGATCCACCCGGGTGGCTTATGGCTGTCCGGGCTGGTCCGGACCTCTGGATGGATCCAGTCAGTCTCTGGACTACTACTTCACCACAGGCGTGACATCAACGCTGCATACCCAGGGAGCCGCCCACCAGTTGGCCCTCCAGGAAGTGTACCAGATGAATGGTTGGAACTATACGGCGCTGGAGATGTGCGAGTGGACCCTCTATGGCAACCCCAACCTGGGTATGGGAGTTGTTATGTCCAGTGATGGCCGGATCGCATTTGACAGTGACAAGTATGCATTGGACGGTACTGTTCTGGTGACGGTCCGGGATATGGATCTGAATATCAACCCGGAAACGGTGGATGTTGTGCCAATTACTGTGATTACGGATACCGGTGATTCCGAAACTCTGGTTTTGTCTGAAACCGATGTGAATACCAACGTTTTTGAAGGTGATATTTCATTGGTGGCCGGATCCCCGGTGCCGGGAAACGGATATCTGGATGTTCAGGATGGCGAATCCGTCACCGCTGTTTATATCGATGCGGATGACGGTCATGGCGGCACAAACCTTGAAAAAACCGATATGGCACTCATCGATGGAGTCGGACCGGTGATCAGCCTGGTCAGTGCGGACCCCGTCACGGATACGTATGCAACAATCACATGGCAGACCGATGAGGATGCCGTGTCACGGGTGTATTACGGTGTGGGAACCCCGGATCTGTTTGAAGAATCGCTTGTCCTGACCACGGATCATTCCGTAACAATATCCGGGTTGGATGATTGTACCACTTATGTGGTTACCGTGGAATCCACCGATACCGCCGGCAACGTCACCACAGACGATAATGGCGGCGCTGGTTATCTCGTGACCACATGGGAACGCGTATTGTTCCTCGAAGCCGATATGAACACAGATCCCGGCTGGTCCGTCCAGGGTGAGTGGGCATGGGGTCAGCCTACCGGTCAGGGCGGTGATTACGGCAGTCCCGATCCTACTTCCGGTTACACAGGATCCAATGTGTATGGGTATAATTTGAATGGAGATTATCCCAACTCCATGAGTTCCCCATTGTATCTCACCACTGACGCATTCGATTGTTCCCAAACGTCATCCGTTGAGTTTAGTTTCTGGTGCTGGCTCGGTGTGGAAACGAGTACATACGATCATGTATCAATTGATGTCAGTAACAACGGGGGTGGCACCTGGGAGAATATCTGGTCAAATTCCGGGACACTATACGGAGGAACATGGGAATACTGGGAATTTGATATTTCCGATATCGCCGCCGGTCATTCCGCTGTTCAGATCCGATGGGGTATGGGGAGAACGGACAGCAGTTGGCGGTATTGCGGATGGAATATCGATGATGTTCAGGTCTCGTTCACCCTGCCCTGTGCCGGACCCACGCCGACACCGACACCGGACTGTTTTCACGACGGTGATGCCAATCTGGACGGTGAGGTCACTGCGGCTGATGCACAATTGACGTTTATGATCGGTCTGGGCGCTTATACACCCACGTACTATGAAGCCTGTTCTGCCGATTGCAACGGTGATGGTGATGTCACTTCCGGTGATGCTCAGGGCGTGTTTATGCTCATGCTGGGTGTGGGGGAATGTGCGGATTCGGGTAGATTGTAGAGATCTTTTCTTTCCGATTATCCGCCGGCAACTTCAGAAAACGGTCGCCGACACACAAACAACGGAAGAGTTTCGCCCGAATTTTCCTCATTTCCCGGACAGGTTTCTTCCATAACGTTAAATCCGGTTTCCTGGAGGGTCCGGATCCAGAAATCCCGTGAGAAAATCCCACAGAGATGAAAGTCTTTTTCGATTCGTAACCGGCCGTGTTCCCGAATCAGGTAAATAAAGGTTGTCTCAAAAGAGGTGTCTTTCGGATCCGGATCGAAATTGTTTTCAATATACGTGATCTCAATATGGTCGGGTAAAATCTCTTTTTCACCGGACCAGACCTGAGTATTGTTGTTCCGAAAACTCTCTTTCAGAGTATCGGGACATGTAATGAGTATACCTCCGGGTTTCAGATTCCGGTACGCCGCCCGGAACACCCTCCGGAAATCCTTCCGCGTGGTCATATACGTGATGCTGTCATTGACCAGGATGGCATCGAACGGTGATTTAACCTCAAAATCACGCATATCACCGACGATAAAATCGCATTCAGGATTGAGAGTTTCTGCATTTCCCAGCATAGCGGAACTGATATCGAGACCGGTAACCCGGAAATAATTTTTGAGAGTGAACATGTTCTTGCCACCTCCGCATCCCAGATCAAGCAGGGTTTCAACGGGAATCACGGCATGTTTATTAATCAGTTCAGCAAAGCGTTCACTCACCGGCCGGTAATGGTCAGGACTGCCCCATGCCGGCCAGATCCAGGCCAGATCGCCATATAATCGCAGGGTGTTTTTTTTCATTATAAATCCCCGATCAGAATTGATATTGAGCCTATCTCAGGATAGACTCGAGTATCAAATTCGTCAATGCTGTTGACCAGCTTTAAGGGAGTAAGATGATCCGGCAAGCTCTGATATTATCCGCTGTATGAGACTGAATCTACGGATTATACGTCTGAATCCGGTTTCCAGGAACCCGCTGGGCCAGACGCTCCATTGAATGTTCCACCTGTTCGAAAATTTCTTTTTTGTTGAGGGTCAGAAGCTCCCGATCCCGCATGATCACCTTTCCATCCACAATCACCGTCTGAACATCGCCGGCCCGTGTGGAATAGAGGAGATTGGCGGAAATACTGTGGAGAGGCCGGTTATGAGCGCCGGTGAGGTCCACCAGGATGATATCAGCCAGGAATCCCGGAGCGATCTGACCCAGCCGGTCTGCCATATTCATGACCCGGGCGCTTCCATGGGTAGCGATACCAAAGGTTTCTGCGATGTTCAGAGTCTCCGGTGATCCGGTCTCGTGTTTCTGGAGCATGGTCATGAGGCGCATGGATTCCCAGATATCCAGGGTGTTGTTGCTCACCGCGCCGTCTGTTGCCAGACCCACGGGGATACCGGCGTCCATGAGTGCAGGAATCGGCGCTGTGCCCATGGATAGTTTCATATAGGTTTTTGGCGCGTGAGCGATCCCTGCGGCGGTATCTTTCAGCAATGCAATGTCTTCCGGTGTCACACCGCAGCAATGCGCCAGTATAGCCGGGCGATTCAGAATGCCGGTCTGTTCCAGTATCTGGATGGGTGTAAAACCGGTTTCGGCAATGCTGGCGGCTGTCTGTGCCTGGGTTTCCGAGACATGGATATGAATACCTGAAGAGAGCCGCCCTGCCCATACCGCTGCTGCGGTCAGAAATGCCCGATCGCAGGTGTACGGCGCGTGGGGAGCCATCCACGTGGTGATCCGGCCGCCTGCGGCACCCTGGTAATTTCCGACAAATTCGGCAGTGCGGTTCAGTCCGTCAAACCCCTGATCACCGAATACGGCCCAGCCCAGCGCAGCCCGTGTGCCGGCCTTTTTCACCGCCCGAGCCGCCTGATCCATAAAAAAATAATGGTCCGCCACCGAGGTGACGCCACCTTCAATCATCTCCACCAGCCCCAGGAGCATTCCCCAATACACATCTTCCTCCTGAAGATTGCTTTCCAGAGGCCACATATATTCGTTAAACCATGTCTCCAGATTGACATCCTCGGCGAGTCCCCGGAATATTACCATGGGCACGTGAGCATGGGTGTTGATTAACCCCGGCATGGCAACCTGACCTTCGGCTTTCAGTATCGATCTGCATCGTTCACTAGCGATCGTCCCGGCCGGTTGAATATCCTGAATTTGTCCATTGTCCACTAGAATTTCATGATCAAACAGTATTGTAATACCAGACAATGTGTGGTTAAAAACATGACAGTCAGTAATGAGTAAATCGTACATATAATCCTCCATCAGGGCACAGATCAGGGGTTCGGGCCGTTCCGGCTATTTCGTGATCCGGATCACCTTATGATATACATCAAAATCCGGATGAAATCACGTTGCTGTGGTTACCTGGAATTAAAGTCCGGTTTTGGGGCAGGGGAAATATGATTCAATCGCATATAGGTGAAATAGCCGCATTATTAACCGCTCTTTGCTGGACGGTGACGGCCATGTCATTCGAGGTGGCCGGGAAACGTATCGGCTCCCTGGCAGTGAATATTATTCGTCTCTTTTTCGGTCTTTTTTTCTTATGCGGTTTCTGTTGGGTCTATCGGGGCATGGTTTTCCCCACGGACGCATCCGTCCATGCCTGGATCTGGCTGTCCATATCGGGGCTGGTGGGGTTTGCTATTGGAGATTTACTCCTGTTTCAGGCGTTTGTCATGATTGGATCCCGCATGTCCATGCTGATCATGACCCTTGTTCCTCCTATTACCGCGTTAATCAGCTGGCTGATTCTGGGGGAGGTGCTGACCGGGGTGCATCTGATGGGAATGTCCCTGACAATCTTCGGAATCGCCATGGTAATCCTGAAGAAATCATCGGGTCAGAACGGGTTCGTCTTCTCAAAACCTTTAGCAGGATTGTTGTTTGCGTTTGGCGGCGCATTCGGGCAGGCCGGTGGTCTGGTATTAAGTAAGTACGGGATGCAGGATTATGATCCCTTTGCCGCTACTCAAATACGAATTATAGCGGGAATAGTGAGTTTCCTTGTGTTGTTTACGGTATGGGGTAAATGGCCACGGGTAAGATCAGCAATCCGGGAAACACGCGCGATGCTTTTCACGGCTCTGGGCTCGTTCTTCGGACCCTTCCTGGGTGTATCCTTTTCACTGTTATCCGTTCAATATGCGTTGACCGGGGTGGCGTCCACTATCATGTCCATCACACCCATTCTTCTGATTCCGCCGGCAGTTATTTTCCTGAAGGAACGGATCACCTTTCGGGAAATACTGGGTGCTGCTGCCGCCATTGCCGGTGTGGCGATTCTGTTTTTATTTTAAATCCAGGCAAGATAGATCTCTCACTTTGTATTGAGTTGACAGGTCTTCAGATGGTTTACAAAAATTCCCATCGGGAGATTCAGGTGCACTATTGTTTGTGTCAGGGATGGAAAGCGTTTAAAATAGAACCATGAATGCTGATCAGCATCATTTTGATCCCGTCACCGGCATTTTATCCCGAATAGAATTCAATGCCCGGTTCCCGGATGTATTTCAACAGGAATCCCGGAATGGATCTTCACTGGCGGTTATGCTCATCGATATTGATTATTTTAAAAGTATCAATGACGCTTTCGGTCATCCCAGGGGTGATGCCATTCTCAAACAACTGGCGGAAGTTCTTCAGCATGCTGTCCGTAAAACAGATTATCTGTTCAGATATGGTGGGGATGAGTTTATCGTATTGATGCCGGATACCAACCGGGACCAGGCACACCAGTTTGCCATGCGTGTTTCCGGTACCGTCCGGTTGACGGAATTTCATGGTGATCCGTCTCTGTCGTTAACCGTCAGTACAGGGGTGGCGGCATGTCCGGAGGACAGAACTGATTCGGCTGCCCTTGTAAAAATTGCCGACGACCGATTGCTGGAAGCGAAACGGCAGGGGAGAGATCGGGTGGTATCCGGTGAGATGAAATCGGATCCAGCCACGTTGTTTGACCGTGAAACCCGTCTGGTTGAGCGAGACCGTGATTCGGAACTGATGGAACAGTTTCTGAACATGCTTGAAATTAAAAAACGGGGTGTGCTGGTTATCACAGGTCAAGCAGGTGCCGGTAAATCCCGGTTTCTGACAAAAGTAAGGGAATCAGCGCGACTCAGAGGGTATTCCAGACTGGAATTAACGGATGATCCGTATATGCGGGATCGGGATTGCGGTGTACTGCAGGCGATGTTGGAGGCGTGGTATTCTGAGTTTCCCAAATGTGAGACCCCGGCGGATTATTTTGCCGAAATGGCGGATATTTTGTCCCGGCGGGATATCCGGAAACTCATGATTCTCGTTGATGATCTTCATCGTGTGGATGCAGGCACAATCGAATTCCTCCATATGATGCTGACCAGCGCGCCATTACCCCAGTTCGGTTTTTGTTTCACAGCATTTCACAAAGGATTTGCGGATATCATGCCTTTAGAGGCTCCCGTTCGGGAGATCATCGAGTTACGTTCTTTGAGCGCTGCCGGTTTGCGGGTATGGCTGCGAAACCTGATGCAGTGGGAAGCGACGGAAGAATTCAATCATTGGTTGTATCGTCAGAGTTTGGGTTTGCCCGGTAATGTCAGGAAGATTCTTGAATATCTCATTAATCGGGGTGTCCTGAAACAATCCACGGATCATGTGTGGATTCTGCCAACCCGGTTAAAATCCCTGGATCTCACGGAAAAACTGGGACTTAAGAGCCAGTTGCCACCTCACCGTCTGCCGGCATTTCTAACCAACTTTGTCGGTCGGAAAGAAGAGGTAACGGAAATTGGTCGATTGTTGATGGAGTTTCGATTATTAAGTCTGATCGGTCCCGGTGGTGTGGGGAAAACCCGGCTGGCATTGAAATCGGTATCGGACAAACTCATGGATTTTCGAGATGGTGTTTTTTTTGTGCCATTAGCTGCCATCACCTCTACCGATTTTCTGATTTCAGCAATCGCATCAATGCTGAAACTCAAATTTTTTGAAGGCATGGAACCCGGGGAACAACTCCTTAATTATCTAATGACTCGCCGTATACTTCTGGTGTTGGATAATTTTGAGCATCTCGTGTCCGGCAGCGGGTTTATCGCCGGGATACTGGAATCATGCCCTGAAATGCACATCCTGGTTACATCTCGGGAACGGCTTCAGATCCACGGTGAGAAAATTTATACCGTGAGCGGGATGCCTGTGCCGCCGGCGGATACAGAGCTGGAACCGGATCAATACAGTTCCCTCCAGCTTTTCCTTCAAAGTGCCAGATATGTATCACTTGATTTCGAAATCAATGCGGACAATCTGGAGCATGTTATTCGAATCTGTCATCTCGTAGATGGCAGTCCCCTGGGAATTGAGCTGGCCGCACCATGGGTAACCGTGCTCTCATGCCGGCAACTCGCAGATGAAATTGAAAAAAATGTGGATTTTCTTGCCACCCGGGAAACCAATATACCGGATCGCCACCGGAGTCTTCGAGCCGTTTTTGAACATTCATGGCAATTACTCACTGATGCCGAACGAACAGCACTTGCTCAGATTTCAGTGTTTAATGGCGGATTTACAATTGAATCGGGATTAAAAATCACCGGTGCACCCATGAATATCATCATGAATCTTCTGGAAAAATCCCTGATTCGTAAAACCAGCTCGGTGTACTATTTTGTGATGAAAGTCCTCCATCCCTTTATCCGGGAGAAATTGGATGAGATGCCTGAAATCAAAAAGGATGTGCAGGAATCTCATTGCCGATATTTTGCCTCGTTTCTTGAGACAATCACAGAGGAAAAATCCACGGAGAATGCCTTGGGTGATCCGCTGGCTAAAATCGCCATGGAAATTGATAATGTCAGGGATGGGTGGATGTTTGCCACTACCCATGGGATGGCGGTTGAGATTATTCCTTATATTGACGGCCTCACTATGTATTGTTCACGGAATGGTTTGTTTGATGAAGGGGAGAAACTCTGTGATAAAGCTCTGAGAATGATATCATCGGATCCTGAATCCGGTTCACTGGAGATTTCAGAGAAAATGCAGTTTGTTACGGCTAAGATGTACTCCATGAGGGGAACATTTGCATTCGGAATGTCCCGGTTTGATGCTGCCCGGACGTATTTTCTCGAAGCCATGGACCTGTTTGAAGCGTTATCAGAGGAAAAAGAGTATGCATTTACAATAAACGGCCTAGGCGGTGTTGCGTTGCGGTTCGGTGATTATCCCGGAGCAAAAAAACGGTATGAACAATGTCTTGAAATCAACCGTCGACTGGGTGAAAAACAGGGTACAGCCTCTGCCTTGAATAATTTGGCGAATATTGTCAGTTCAATGGGAGATAATCAGGAAGCCATTGTCCTGTATGAGGAAAGTCTGGAGATACTCCGGGAATTGGGGTTGGAAAGAGGAATTGCAACATTATTGACAAATATTGGTCTCATCGCTGGCTTCCTGGGGGATCATGAACGGGAATACCGGCTGTTTCATGAAAGCTTTGAACTCCGAAAAAAAATTGGTGATCGAAACGGGATTGCGATGTCCCTGGACAATATTGGAACCATTGAATTTGCTCGTGGAAACAACGAGGTTGCCCGGTCAATGTTAGAGGAATCCCGGGAAATTCTTAGCGAGATTGGCGACAAGTGGGCACTTGGAAACGTTCTTGTCCATCTCTCAAATCTTCTGACAGCACCAAATGAATGGAAAAACCAGCGGGATATTCTGAAGGAAGCTCTGACGATTTTTCGGGAAATGGGCGATCCGTGCGGCATGGCTGTTTCTTTGCTTAAACTGGGAACTTCTCTGACGGCTTCCGGCAATTACCAGAGGGCGGATGAAGCACTGAGTGAGGGATGCGCAATATTTCGGAAGATTGGTGATACCCACGGTCAATCCTTGGGATTGGTCTCTTACGGTGCGCTGCATACGAAGCAAAAGCGGTTCATAAAGGCTATAGAAGAGTTTATTCAGGCACTTGATCTGATAGAAACGATAGGTTCCGTGCAGACCGGTCTTAATACATTGAAATCAATTGGGATCCTATTTATGGATGAGGCCATGGAGCTGTATGAAGATGCGTATGGAATTTTCCAATATCTGAGCAGCAGAACCGAATTGCACGCGGCGTACCGGATTGATCTAGTGAACAAAATTGGGAAATTGAGAGAACTGTCGGTATCCCGTCAGTTGGATATTGACACGCATTCATATGAAGGATCGCTCAAAGTCGTATCTGCGAAAGTGCGTGAACGCTGCCAGGCTGTCTTATCAGAACTCAATTAATCAAGATGGTGGATCGATGCTCTCATCTGTTTCTTCATTACTGGCAGTTATATAACATCGGATAGTGTTTCTTCCTTCGGATTTACTCTGATACAAGGCGCGATCCGCTTTAAGAATCACATCGTTGCTGCCATCACCTTCTTTCCGTTCTGCCAGACCGATGCTCACGGTTACTTCTGATTTAGCATCCATCTCCGATACGGCAATCTTAATCCGCCGGGCAACACTTTCCGCCTGAGAAATTTCTGTCTCGGGAAGAATCACAACAAACTCATCACCCCCATATCGGCAGGCGATATCAAATTCCCGCAGACTGTTCCGGATAATTGCACTGATATTCTGGAGCAGTCGATCTCCTTCGAGATGCCCGAAAGAATCGTTAAAATCCTTGAATCCATCCAGGTCGAGCATCATGAGGGAAAGGGGGAAGTTTTTACGGTTACTCCGGCTGATCTCTTCCTGAAGTCGTTGAATAAAATACCGGTGGTTATAGAGTCCGGTCATGGGATCGGTATCGGACAATCGTTTTTTCTCACGGTAATAGTATGCGTTTTCAATGGATATTGCTGCCTGATGCACGACCATGGTGAGTATTTTCAGATCGATTTCATTGAATTCCGGGTGATTCTGATCTTTTTTCTCGGAGACATTGACCACGCCAACGACTTTATTGTGAAGCAGGATCGGTACAATGATGAAAGACTTGTTCTGATAGCGGAACCGGTTTGTGATATCGATTCGGGGATCCGTTTCAATATTCTTCACCAGGAGTGGTTGGCCGGTTCGTGCTACGTGTCCGGCCACCGGATCGCCGAATCGTACCCGTGTGTTTTGGACGACGCTATTTTCCAGCCCGATGGCGCTGACAATGCGGAGTTCTTTAGATTCGTTATCCAGGAACATCAGGGAGCACCGTTTTGCTTCCAGAAGACGTGTCGCACCCTCAGGAATAAAATCAATGAGATGATTTAATTCCAGAATAGAACTGATCTCCTGGCTGATATCCAGCACCTGTTCCAGTTTTTGTTTTTCGATCTGAAGATTTTTTCTTAACAATTCCAGTTTTGCTTCCGCTTCTTTCCGTCGGGTGATATCATGACCCAGTCCCACCAGACCACGTGTCAGGACATTCTTGCCACGGACGGGACCGATATACCAACTGATGATTTTCTCATTACCATCACGTGTGGTGATGGTTGTTTCATAATTTTCAAGAATTTTCCCGGTGTCCAGTACGGTCAGAAAATCCTGCTGAATCTGTGTGCACGCGTCGGGATCCTGATACAGGGATTCCCATATATGCGGATTCCCGATCACTTGATTTCGTGAATGGCCGGTGATCTTTTGTGCGCCCAGATTCCACATAATTGGATAACCATCTTCATCGGTCACCATAAATAGAACCATTGCGCTGTCTATCATACTGTCTCTGAAACTGATCAGATCTTTCAAAACATCCTCGAACTGTTTCAGACGGGTGATATCCCGATCGATACAGGCATATCCGATAAATTTGCCGTTACTGTCCTGAATACCGGACATTTTGGAATGGAACCATAACCTTTCCCCGGATTTGGTCTGAATCTGATACTCCGTATCATGGGAAGCGATTCCATCAGGGTTATTGCGGAAAAATTTCCGATGTTGCTCTGCCACTTCCGGTCCGACAAGACTTACCAGTATATCCGGTGTCGCGGAAAACTCTTTTTCAGTGTAACCGGTTATTTTGAGATGGGTATTGTTGAGGAAAGTGATGTCTCCAGTCAGATTCTGAAAATAGACAAGATCCTCGACGTGATTCAGGAATTTTCCGGGATCCAACTGTTTCTTACCGGATTCCGATTCGATGGACCCGGATTGATCACAACCCTGTTTATTCACTTGTTCATGGTGTTCCATATTGTGCAGCCCTCTTAATACACGCGTTTATTTACCGCAACTCCCGAATATCAGTATAAATTCATGATACCAGAGAAACAAGTCGACTTTGATGATTTTATCATCTCTTTAAGAGGAATATGAAATTGAATGAATCACAGGTTTTTTTCGAGGATAAGCTCCGGTGTCTGAAAATTAAAATGAACGCGGTATTTCCAGAGGATCGGGTATCCGATCAAGCCCGCTGCATATCGGTTAGCGATGGTATTCAATCGCTCCATTCCAAACAGTACCACCCGTTGATCCGTAAATTCCTCACCGCCAATCCGGACTTTGGATTCTTCGATGAAACGCGTACTTTCTGTACCTCCTGCACCGGTAATGTTCGCTTTTTTAATCCGGGTTGCATCCGTATATTGTGTCAGGTGAGCATCAAAATAGGAACTATCCAACAGATGTGTTCCCGCAGCGGTATCCAGAATAAAGAGCTGTTCCGGTCCGGTATCGATAGCTGCATCAATCATAGTGGAGTGATATAAAATCAAAGGTGTACGCAGGACGATAGCCGCGGGGTTTATTTGCTTGAGAAATCCTTGAAGATCATTGAGTGGCATAAGCAACATTTCATTACGGGCCAGATCGAGAGTTACATTGAAATGTTTCAGGAATGCTGTGCCGATCAATCCTTTCTTTTTGCCGATGAAGGTATGGCTTTTCGAGATCAAAATAGGAATATTCCGAATTACCAGTCCATTCAGTTCTATGGTATCCAGCCATGCCGCCTGTGTGGGGATGGACCGGGTACCCACTCCCACGGAATGCATGTTCCCGTATCCCTGAATTTCCAGTTCTTCCGCCAGTAATGGGCTGATTGTGAGAAATCCTTTAGCTGCTGAATCAATATCGAAAGGGTAATTGCCCTGCCCGTTCAAACCGATGGAGATCATCCTGATTTCTGAAATTTCCGTCTTTCTTAGCGGTAAGGTCACCGGTTCATGATCAATTGGAAATGTGAAAATATTGTCCCGCGTTTCCGCTGCGAATGAACTTAATTTCCGTTGGAGATAGCCCGGTGGTTCTTTCCCATAGGTCCGGTACCGGTCCAGACATGTTTTCACCGCGTCCTGCCTTGAATCGAAATTACCGGTTTCTCCAACAACACGCAACAGGTCGCGAACGGCATCTTCAAAAAAGTATTTTGAGAAGAGGGCAGCGAAAAAATGATCAGTGGCTGTGGTTGGATCATTGTTTGAATATGCGAGCACACCCAGACCATATCGAATCTCCGGCAGATCGGGGTACAATGTGTTTGCGTGTTGGAGGAACTTTTCGGCTGCCTCCATGTTGCCGGCTCGAGCCAGTGTGATTCCATGAATGGCTGCCAGTCGGGGATTGCCGGGAAACATAATGAGCAAATCACGGGACATCGTCATCGCTGTTTCAAACTGATGGGTACGCATGACGGCGAGAAGTTCCCGGATATCCTCCTCGGCGACATACTCTTCAATTGAGCATGAAATCAATGGTGATGAATTCGTACTCACAATGTGGGAAATCAAAATGCCGGTGATTAGGAAATGATAAAACGGGATTTTCAATTTTGTCATGATACACTCCTCAAAATCTAAAGATTCACTAAGTAATGATTCTCTATTAATTCAGAGTGCTAATCGGGTGCTAAATCGTGTACAGAAAAATTTTATCTGCCTCACCCGAACCCGAAGTTCATGGTCTGATTATCGTAAATAAAATGTAGGATTTCCTGCTGTACCTCTGATCACCGTGATTTCTGATGATCAGAGAATCATTGCTATTTGTCTTCGATATACTCGATTTCCGCTTCTTTACGGAGACTTTCGATGAACGCGCCCACAATCTGGTTTTCCTTATCCTGGCGCAGGTATTTCTCAATCTGACCTTTCACGTCATCATCAAGATCCACTTTGCTGCTTTTCTGATGTTCCGCCACCTGAATCAGGTGATACCCAAACTGTGTTTCCACGATATCACTCACTTCACCCGGTTCCATAGAGAAAGCAACTTCCTCAAAAGCCGGTACCATCTGACCTTTTCCGAAAAACCCGAGATCCCCGCCTTTTTCTTTGCTGGGGCAATCAGAGTTTATACCGGCGAGTTTTCCGAAATCGCTTCCCCGGGCCAGTTCTCCGCGGATTCCGGCCAGGCGCAGTCTTTTTTCTGCCCGGACTGGTTGGGCTTCATCCGGTGTGGATGTGATGAGGATATGACTGGCTTGGACCCGTTCCGGTGTCTGAAAATTGTCGGGATTTCCTTCGTAGAATGACTGTATATCGGTATCTGATATTTCAGGCAGTTCCTGAACATTCTGATCAAGTACTGTCGTGATGCGGACGTTTGAAACAATATCCTCGCGGATCCGGTCTTCGGTGACTCCCCAGGACGTTATCTGTTCTTGATATACATCTTCAGACGGGAACTGACCCTTAAACTGTTCCAATCTCTGGTCAATGATACCGGCATCAGGTTCAATATTCTCACTGATGGCTTTCTGAAGCAGAAGTCTCTGGTTAATC
>SWBY01010176.1_pt1 | contig 66561 bp, 65 predicted proteins | sample 4693071 | NCBI WGS metagenome assembly SWBY01 (sample SAMN10267273, study PRJNA491770) | bioreactor metagenome | isolation source: DHS bioreactor inoculated with marine methane seep sediment | place: Japan: Omine Ridge, Nankai Trough | collected 2006-05-06 | reverse complement strand
AAATAATTCTGAGCCTAATACCGGAAAATAAATTATTCAGGAGAATCATCACTATACTCAACATAAGCAATGAATCACTCAAAGATTATTCAATGATGAGTCAGATCATTAATCACTTTCTTATCATCTGCCGCACTTTTTGTACTGCTTGATTTATCCTCAACCTTCTCACTGTTTTTCGTACCAGGCAACGCTACAGGAGCCTGAGTCAGAGCTATCTCCAGCACCTCGTCAATCCAACGTACTGGAATAATTTCCAAATCCTGTTTGATATTTTTTGGCATTTCTACCAGATCACGTTCATTTTCATGCGGAATGATGACTGTCTTAATCCCCCCGCGGTGAGCGGCCAGAAGTTTTTCCTTCAGTCCACCGATAGGTAATACCTCACCTCTCAAGGTAATTTCACCGGTCATTGCTACATCAGCACGCACGGGAATTTTGGTCAGCGCAGAAACAAGACTGACGCACATACCGATACCAGCGCTGGGACCATCCTTCGGTGTCGCACCCTCCGGCACGTGGATATGTATATCATTCTTTTGGTAAAAGTCCTCTTTCAGTCCAAACAGACTGGCGCGGCTACGCACTACAGTCATGGCAGCCTGGATTGATTCCTGCATTACCTCACCTAACTTTCCGGTGTGACTGAGTATTCCCTTACCCGGCATCAGGGCCGCTTCAATTGTCAGTAGCTCTCCACCTACTTCGGTCCAGGCTAGACCAGTAACCTGTCCGACCTGATCATTCTCATCCGCCAGACCATGACGAAATTTCTTAACGCCCAGATACTTGCTGAGTCTGCTGGTTGTTACGGTAATCTTCTTATCCAGATCATTCAGCTGGATATCCTTAACCACTTTGCGACATATCTTGGATATCTCACGCTCCAGGTTACGCACCCCGGCCTCTCTAGTGTAGTTACGGATAATCTCCCGGATGGAGCTTTCATTGATCACTAGTTCTTCGTCCCTAAGACCATGATGCTCCAACTGCTTTGGCGCCAGGTAACGGGTGGCAATATTTACCTTCTCATCCTCGGTGTAACCGGAGAGATGAATTACCTCCATGCGATCCAACAGAGGTGCAGGGATGTTGAGGGTGTTGGCGGTTGCCACAAACATCACCTCGGAGAGATCGAAATCCACTTCCAGGTAGTGATCCACAAAGGTGTGATTCTGCTCCGGGTCCAACACCTCCAGCAAGGCTGATGCGGGATCACCACGGAAGTCCATGGCCATCTTGTCTATCTCATCCAGCAAAAACAGTGGGTTACGAGTTTTTATCTTGGACAGGTTCTGAATGATCTTTCCAGGCATAGCCCCGATATAAGTGCGACGATGTCCTCTTATCTCAGCCTCATCCCTGACTCCCCCCAGTGACATACGTACAAACTTACGGCTGGTGGCGCGGGCGATTGACTGACCCACTGAGGTCTTACCCACACCCGGAGGTCCAACCAGACATAGGATAGGACCCTTCAATTTGCGTACCCGCTGTTGTACCGCCAGATATTCTGTAATACGTTCTTTGACCTTCTCCAGGCCATAGTGATCGGCTTCAAGCACGTCCTCAGCGACCTTTAGATCATTACGTATCTTGGACCTCTTCTTCCATGGCACGTTTACCAAGGTATCTATATAGTTTCTTACTACCGTCGCCTCTGCCGACATCGGAGACATCAATTTCAGCTTATTCAGTTCTGCTTGAGCCTTGGCCTTGGCCTCCTTACTCATACCGGATTTATCAATTCTGTTTTGCAGATCCTCTATCTCATTAGGTATGTCATCCATGTCTCCCAGCTCTTTCTGAATCGCTTTCATCTGCTCATTCAGATAATACTCACGCTGGTTCTTTTCCATCTGCCGTTTAACCCGGCCGCGAATCTTTTTCTCCATATGCAACAGCTCGCTCTCTGACTCCATAAGCGTCATCAGATGTTCGAGTCTTTTTTGCACATCAAACATCTCGAGTACAAGCTGCTTTTCATCCAGTTTCAATGACATATGTGCTGCCATGGTGTCTGCCAGACGGCTTGGCTCGTCTATGTTGGACAGGGAGGTCAAGACCTCCGGCGGCACCTTTTTATTCAGCTTCACATATTGATCAAACAGATCAAAAGAGGAGCGCATAAGCACCTCCATCTCTCTCTCCGGGGTTGATGTTTCATCCAGCAACGTGACGTATTCTGCTGTAAAGTACTCCTCATCACTGGGTAGATGTGTCAACTGCACCCTCTTCTCGCCTTCAACCAGGACCTTCACCGTGCCATCAGGGAGTTTCAACAGTTGCAGGATGTTCGCCAGGGTACCAACGGTATGCATATCCTCGACGCTAGGCTCATCGGTCTCAGCACTTTTTTGAGCGACCAGAAGGATCCGTTTATTTGAATCCATAGCGGAATCCAGTGCCTTGATGGACTTTTCTCTGCCAACAAACAAGGGGATTACCATATGCGGATAGACAACCACATCACGTAACGGAAGTACTGGTATGACCTTCACAACGTCTACCGTATCTGGGTTGCTGTTATCTTCTTTACCCATTGCAGTTTTCCTCAGGGAAAATAGTATTTGGAAACATGGTTCCAGCGAAATGCTTTCTAGCTCTTCCAGTTACCATATCAATCGGGTGGGGGAAACTGTTCTTGCATCAGCCTGAAAATAACAGGCTAGAAAGGTACAGTCTAACGGTATGGGTTGGCGGAGCTGTTTTCAAGCCCACCGACCGTATTTATGCCAACTATTTCTGAATGGATTAAAATCTCTGGAACTAGCGCTAATCCATCAATCAGAAGCAGCGATCTGTTGCTTTTCACCACCATCAAAGATGATGTATGGAGCATTCTCGCCCTTGATCACCGATTCATCGATGACAACCTTGCATACATCCTCCATGGATGGCAAATCATACATGATGTCCAGTAGCACCTTCTCCATAATTGTGCGCAGTCCACGGGCTCCAGTCTTTCTGTCCATGGCCTTGCGGGCGATGGCGCGCAGCGCATCTTCACGCAATTCCAGCTCACAATCTTCCATCTCGAATAGACGGGCATACTGTTTAGTCAGGGCGTTTTTGGGTTCGGTCAGAATCTGCACCAAGGCATCCTCGTCCAGCTCTTCCAGGATTGCGACCACTGGCAAACGTCCGACGAACTCAGGGATTAGCCCATATTTGATCAGGTCTTCCGGCTCCACGTCAGTCAGAACCTCGCCTATCTTGCGGGATTCATTCTTGCTGTGCACCTGTGCGGAGAAACCGATACCACCCTTTTCAGAACGGCTGCGAATCACCTTATCCAAGCCGGCAAAAGCACCGCCTACGACAAACAAGATCTTGGAGGTATCAACCTGCAAGAACTCCTGCTGAGGATGCTTGCGTCCACCCTGGGGGGGCACAGAGGCTATGGTCCCCTCAATCAATTTCAACAGTGCCTGCTGAACACCCTCACCTGACACGTCACGGGTGATGGACGGATTATCGGATTTGCGGGAAATCTTATCTATCTCATCGATATAGACAATACCGTTTTGAGCTTTTTCTACATCATAATCGCACTTTTGCAGCAACTTCTGGATGATATTCTCAACATCCTCACCTACATATCCGGCCTCGGTCAATGTAGTAGCGTCAGCAATGGCGAAGGGAACTTCAAGAATGCGTGCCAAGGTTTCAGCCAGCAGGGTTTTACCTGAACCAGTTGGACCGATCAGCAGTACGTTACTTTTGGCAATCTCTACGTCGTCCTTGTTGCCACTGGTCTCCAGACGCTTATAGTGGTTGTACACAGCAACTGAAAGTACCCTCTTGGCAACCGGCTGACCTATCACATACTGATTTAATAGTTCATATATCTGCTTGGGTTTTAGTAGATTGGCGGACGCTTCGTCCCGGTTATCGTGCATCTCCTCCCGAATGATATCGTTACAGAGTTCCACGCACTCGTCACACACGAACACTGACGGACCAGCTATCAGTTTACGCACCTCGTGTTGACTTTTTCCGCAGAAAGAGCAGTAAAGTAACTTTCCGTCGTCACCCGAGCCCTTTTTGTTATCACTCATAAAAACCCCTCACAAATTACAACCAGCCAAAGCTGCATAACCAATCATAATATACATTTAGCCATTTAGCGCAATATCCGAGCATTCATACCTGACTAAAAATACGCAGTTTTCACGCCAATCATACGAATAGCGCTCTATTCAGCCACGTTTTCAGAACGTTTTGTTAGCACCTCGTCAACCAAACCATACTCGACAGCTTCTGCTGCGCTCATGAAGTTATCGCGCTCTGTATCCAGTTCAATGTTAGTCATATTCTGTCCGGTGTGGATTGCCAGAATATTGTTCAGACGATCACGCAACAACAGTATCTCTTTGGCATGGATCGCTATATCAGATGCCTGGCCCTGAAACCCGCCCAGTGGCTGGTGTATCATCATGCGGGAATTTGGCAGACAAAATCTTTTTCCACTCTCACCGCCAGCCAACAACAGCGCTCCCATACTCGCAGCCTGCCCCACGCAGGTAGTGCTTATATGTGATTGGATATACTGCATGGTGTCATAGATTGCCAGACCGGCACTGACCGAGCCACCAGGAGAGTTGATGTATATATTGATATCCTTATCCGGGTTCTCTGACTCCAGAAACAACAACTGGGCAACAACCAGGTTAGCCATGTGGTCTTCCACTGGCCCCACCACAAATATCACGCGCTCCTTGAGTAGACGGGAATAGATGTCGTAGGATCGTTCCCCCCTAGCGGTCTGTTCCACCACCATAGGGATCAACCCCAAGCTAGTTGTATCCATGGCACCCATACCAGTTATATCGGTCATCTGTAAAGATCCTTTAATAAACAATTTACAGCGTTATACGGCGGCTTTCTGCTGTGGCGAGGTAATCTCTTCAAAGCTTGACTCCACATCCACAACCTTAACCTGCTCTAGAACCCAGTCCACCACCTGTTCTTCCAGAACGACATTCTGAACCACCGCCATCTGCTGCTTGTTTGAAGAGTAATAATCAATTACTTCCTGCTGGTCTTCGTAGGTCTTGGCAAACGTTGCTATCTTATCGTTAACTCTCTCTTCATCCAGTTGAATCTCATTCGCCTTGATGACCTCAGTAACGATAAGACCTAAGGCAACACGGCGTTTTGCCTGCTCTTCGAACAGATCTAACGGCAGGTCCACGCTACTCTTCTGACCGTACTGTTCCATGTTCTGCACGGTCTGTTCCTTAAGCGACTGCGCCTCCTGATTGATCATGGACTTGGGCAGGGTCACTTCGTTGGCTTCGATCAAGGCATCCATTGCCTTCTCCTTCAAAAGAGCACCGGTCTTGTCTTCCAACTCCCTTTCCATGTTGGATCTTATCTCTTTAGTCAGGGATTCGACATTACCATCGGTCAGACCAAAGGCCTTGATGAACTCCTCGTCGATTTCCGGCAAAACAGGTTCTTCTACTTTAGTAACCTCGACCTCGAAACTGGCTTCCTTTCCTGCCAAATTCTCGGCTTGGTAATCTGCTGGGAAGGTCACATTAAGGGTTGTGTTGTCGTCGGCAGAAGTGCCAATAAGGCCAGCTTCAAAACCTTCGATCATGGAGTTGGAGCCAAGTACCAGAGGTACGTTATCAGCGGCACCTCCATCAAAGGCTTCGCCATCGATAGAGCCCTTGAAGTTGATGGTCAACTGATCACCATTCTGAGACTTGCGCTCTACATCGCTCCAAGTCGCACGCTGCTGGCGCAGCTTGTCTATCATTTGCTCCACATCTGCATCGACAACCTCTGACACGGGACGATTGATGGTGATATTCGACATATCCGCCAACTCAATCTCGGGCACCACCTCAAACACTGCGGTATAGCCAAACCCTTCCCCCAGATCTTTTTCGACAGGTTCGATAACCGGGTCGCCTGCTGGGTGCAGTTTCTCTTGCCCCAACGCCTCGAAATACGTGGACTTAATAAGCTCGCCGTGAACCTCCGTCATCACCTGATCGGCGTAACGCTTGCGAATAACTGAAAGCGGAACCTTGCCGGGACGAAACCCATCAACCTTGGCGCTATGGGAGATAGTCTTGAGTCGCTTTTCAACCTCTTCGTTTACCCGCTCGGCAGGTAATTCAACGGTCATCCGGCGCTCTAGGCCTTCACTAGATTCAACTGAAACTTGCATGGGCAACATCTGGGCAACGAAGTTGCCCCTCCTATTTAAATTGTGTAAAAACTAAAATCCACGACAAGCCTTATTCTCTGGCTTGTCAGGTAAATAATGGTGCGAAAGGAGAGACTCGAACTCTCACGGGTTACCCCACAGGAACCTAAATCCAGCGCGTATACCAATTCCGCCACTTTCGCATGAGCTACAGCTACAGCTTAAAGAACCCCAGATCAATTCTGTAATTCCAGCGACACCAGGATCTGCCGCCATTTTCAAGTGCTGCTACTGCTTGAAAACTTAGGAAAGTAAAAATCACGCTTTTTACTTTCCGTGCTCTAAATGAGCAAAAAACCGGCCGACCATTATACATCCAGCCGACAGGCTATTCTAATCTTATCCCAACGCCTACCGAGCGCAGGGGATAATATCACTAATTAAATCACGGTCTTCTCTCTATTTCAGCACCCTCTTTCTGTACCGTCATAAGATCTGCCTTACTAATACCCAGATTCAGGACTGCGGTACTGGCAACGTATATGGAAGAGTAGGTTCCAATAACCACGCCTACGATAAGGGCAAGGGCAAAACCGTGAATGATCTCACCACCAAAAACAAACAATGCCATCAACACAAACAGTGTGGTTATGGATGTGACCAGGGTTCTGGACAGGGTCTCATTCAGCGATACATTGATGATCTGCTCTGGAGTGCCCTTGCGCATCCGCCTGAAATTTTCCCGAATACGGTCGTATACCACGATAGTGTCATTCAAAGAGTAGCCGATAACGGCCAGAATTGCGGCTAACACCGGCAGATCAAACTCTATCTGAAACAGTGAAAATACCCCGATGGTTACCAACACATCATGCACCAGCGCAATAACCGAGCCTACTGCAAAACGATATTCAAACCGCAATGCTACATATATAAGGATACAGACCAGGGCATAGAGCATGGCAAGCCCGCCATCTTCGGTCAGTTCATCACCAACCTGCGGCCCCACAAACTCCACCCGGCGTAACTCGCCTCCGCCTGCCGTATCCTTGATCGCGGCGAAGGCCTCATTACTCAGATCAGCACTGCTCACATCATCTCTGGGGGAAAGTCGCACCAGTACATCGCGGGAGGTTCCGAAGTGCTGCACCGTGGCATCACCAAAACCATTATCCGCCAGTGCCTTCCGTACCTGTTGCAACTCAACCGCATTCTGATAGCCAACTTCGACCAGGGCACCCCCGGTAAAATCAATGCCTAAACTCATACCCCGGGTGAAGACAGAGAAGATAGAAACCAGAACAAACGCAATGGAAAACATCAACGCCAACTTGCGTTTACCCATAAAGTCGATATTCAGCTTGGATGATAAGATCTGCATGACAGTTCTTGTTCCGATTAATTCATGTCAAATATAGCGTTCATACTGATTCACTCAAAAATCAGATCGCCAGCTTCTTCACACGCCTGCCACCATAGATCAGGTTAACCACAGATCTAGTGCCAATAATAGCGGTGAACATAGAGGTCAGGATGCCGATAAACAGGGTTATAGCAAACCCCTTGATCGGACCGGTGCCAAAACTAAACAACACCACGGCCGCAATCAGGGTGGTGATATTAGCGTCAACAATAGTCGACAAGGCCTTAGCATAACCGGCATGGATACTGGCCTGGGGTGTACTACCCACGCCCAGTTCCTCACGGATACGCTCAAAGATAAGCACATTGGCATCCACGGCCATACCGATGGTAAGCACGATACCGGCGATACCGGGCAGGGTCAGGGTGGCCTGCAATGCAGACAGTATGGATACGATCAACACCAGGTTCATCATCAGGGCCAGATTGGCAACCAACCCAAACACCCGATAGTAAACAACCATAAACAGCATAACCAGGACCAAACCTATCATCACAGAGAGAAATCCCTGATCGATATTATCCTGCCCCAGGCTCGGGCCGATGGTCCGTTCTTCTACAATCTCGATCGGCGCCGCCAGAGCGCCGGACCGCAACAACAGGGCCAGATCATGGGCCTCGGCCGGGCTATCCAGGCCGGTGGTCTGAAAACGTTTACCGAAAGGCTCTAGGATATTGGCAACACTAATCACCTCTTCCACTTTAACCTTACGTTTCTTCAGTACACCGTCAACTTCGTATGTCTCAGTCCTGCTCTCAATAAACACCACAGCCATGGGCTTGCCGACATTTTCTGTAGTTACGTTACGCATGCGGCGTCCACCGGCACCATCCAGGGTCACCGACACCATAGGCGAACCGCTTCTCTGGTCAAAGCCAGACCTGGCATTGGTAATCTGATCACCCGTAACGATTAACCGCTTCTTCAGCAGGATGGGGCGTCCGTCTCTAGTCTTGTACAGCCTGGATCCGACCGGAATCTTGCCGGCAATAGCGTCTTGCAGATTGCCCTCGGTATCTTCAAGACGATATTCCAGGGTGGCTGTCGCCCCCAGGATGTTCTTCAGCTTTCCGGGGTCCTGTGCACCCGGCAGTTGCACCACAATCCGCCGATCACCCTGCTGTTGGATGATCGGTTCGGCCACGCCCAGGGCATTTACCCGGTTACGCAGGGTGGTGATATTCTGCTGCAGAGCGAACTTGCGCGCCTCTTTCTGTTCGGGGACTCCCATGGATGCACTGACATAGAACACACCGCCCTCGTCTATTGCTTCCAGCTTCAGGTTCCTGAATTGGTTCCCGATCACCTCCAACGCCTGATCCCGAACCGTTGCATCTCTAAACTTTGCCCTGACCGTACTGGTCTGCTGGGAAACGATCACATAGCGCAACTTGTTTTCGCGCAACAGAGTGCGGATATCGCCCACATAACGTTCTAACGCCTGCTTCACCGCCGCCTCAATATCCACATCTATAAGTATATAGATGCCTCCGCGCAGATCCAGACCCAGGTACATGGGCTGGGCGTCAAAGGACTCAAGCCAGGCCGGCAGATCAGGTGACAGGGTAAGGGCTGTTATGTAGTCCTGACCCAGGGTCACGGCCAGCTTGTCCTGCGCCTTCAGTTGCGCCTCCGAGTCGAGAAATCTGATTAACAGTTTGCCATTCTCAGCTTCGACCGCCTTGAAGGCAATTTCTGATGACTTCAGGGCATCTGTCACCCTGGTTTGCGTGTCAGCATCAACCTGAGCACGGCGGGTACCGCTGACCTCGATTGACGGGTCCTGATCAAAGGCATTGGGCAACGCAAAGAACAGCCCAATAAGGACTACCACCACTACCAGGATATTTTTCCAGAGAGGATATCGATTCATCGTTGTTATTCTGAACTCAGAGATAAGGCGTAATTACAGCGCCCAACCGGGGCGCTATGCCTCAAATTGATTACAGTTCCTTTAGCGTTCCTTTCGGCATCACAGCGGACACTGAACTACGGCGGACCTTGATCTCCACCCCATCGGCAATCTCCAGTTGGATGAAGTTATCACCCAGGTTGGCGATCTTTCCCATGATACCGCCTTCGGTTTGCACCTCATCGCCTTTGGCCAGAGATCCCACCATCTTCTTCTGTTCTTTTTGGCGCTTCATCTGGGGACGGATCATAAAGAAGTATAGAATTACCACCAAACCAATCGGCAGAATCAACCCCTCTAACCCGCCTGCGCCCACAATACCGTCTGGTGCAGCCTGTGCCATAGCATCAGAAATCAAGAAACTCATATCTATTCAACCTGATTTGAAGTTATTAAAGCGACGCATTATGCCACAGTTGTAGCAAACAAAGGAGAGGGAAAACAGCCCAGAACGGTTCCAAGGATGTAAAAAAGTCACACCCGGCCCAAAATCAGCTCGTCGCCAGCTCATTTCTGGTAAAAATGGTCATATATTTGACCCACCACACAGGCCGCATTCAAAATAACCGCATGCGCATCTATATGAAAACCCTCGGCTGCCGCCTGAACGAGGCGGAACTTGAGACTTGGTCCCGAGAGTTTCAGGACCACGGACACCAACTTACCCCGGAGCTGGAGCAGGCCGATATGGTAATAGTGAACAGCTGCGCCGTTACCGCCGATGCAGTACGCAAGTCCCGCAAGGCGATGCACCGGGCCCATCATAAAAACCCCCACGCCAAACTGGTAGTGAGTGGTTGTTATGCATCCCTGAACCCGGAGACCACAGCCCAGGAGATGGGGGTGGATCTGGTGATCGGCAACCAGGATAAGGATCGTCTGGTAAAGATCGTAAGCCGGGAGCTAGACCTAAAGAGTATGCCGCAACTGGCCACAGAGCCGGGGGTAAATTCCCTCCTGGCCCGTGGTCGGCAACGCGCCTTTATCAAGGTGCAGGATGGCTGCCGCTATAACTGCACCTTCTGCATTGTCACCCTGGCACGGGGTGAAGAGAGAAGCCGCCCCATTGCAGATGTGGTAGAAGAGATAAACAGACTCCACGCCGAAGGCATCCACGAGGCAGTCTTGACCGGCGTGCATATCGGAGGCTACGGCAGTGACCTGAATAGCAGCCTGACCGAACTGATTCAGGCTGTGTTGGATCAGACCGATATCCCCAGACTGCGTATCGGCGCAGTTGAACCATGGGATCTACCAGACCAGTTCTGGCCTCTGTTTGATAACCCTCGCTTCCTGCCCCACCTGCATCTACCTTTGCAAAGCGGCTCGGACAGTATCCTTCGTCGCATGGCGCGGCGTTGCAAGAGGGATGAATTCGCTCAACTGGTGGATGCAGCGAGATCCAGCATACACAACTTCAATATCACCACCGATGTGATCGTAGGCTTTCCCGGAGAGGGTGAATCCGAGTGGCGTGAGTCTATCGAGTTTATTCAGCAGATCGGTTTTGGCCACCTGCACATCTTCACTTTCTCCCCCCGGGCCGGGACCTTGGCGGCAGATATGCCCGGGCGGGTCCCACGCGAAACCATGCGGCAACGCAGTCAAGAGCTACACGAACTGGGGATGCGCATGAAGAGAGATACCCTGCAACAAAATCTGGGACAGACCTGCCAGGTCCTGATCGAATGCCTGGAACAGAGGCCAAATCAAGACGGGCAAGTATGGAGTGGATATACGCCAAATTTCCTGCGGGTTGCGGTACCATACACACCCGGAGTCGCACTGGACAACGAGATAGTAACGGTAAGGCTGGAATCTATCTGTGACGAAGGCGCAACCCTGTTGGGAACCATAACAAAGGTATAATTAATGTCATCCCCCCATGCTATTCACGGCCAATGGCGGCCACTGATACTAATATTTGCCAACCTGTTTGGCATTCTCCTGTTCGCAAGCTGGCTGCTGGAACCTACACGCTCACTCTGGATGCAACTGGATAATTGGGCCTTCTGGGCCATGAACAACTCCCTGGCCGAGGGCCGGACATGGCAGTGGCTTTGGGCCATAACCAACCAACGTCTGTTCGATCTGGTAGCTGCGGCCAGTATGCTGTTGCTATATGGCCATCGCAGCCTAATCGGAGACCGGGAGAATCTGAACCGCTACATTGCCATCGGCATCCTGCTGCTGCTAACAGCGCTTATTGCATCCCAGATCGGCAAGGCGCTACCGATCGATAGGATAAGCGGCACCTTTGAATACCCCGAGGCCCTGCGTGTCTCTAACCTGGTGCCTGTATTAGCCAAAGATACCGCCATCGATAGCTTCCCCGGTGACCACGGCCTAATATTGTTGTTGTTCGCAGGGTTTGTCTCCTTCTTTATGCCACGCAGTTACGGCGTCATTGCCCTCATTATGATGATTGCCTTTACCCTACCGCGTCTGATGAGCGGGGCCCACTGGCTGACCGATGAGATCGTGGGCGCCCTGTCCATCGGGGTAATATTCCTGAGCTGGGTACTGGCCACTCCCCTCCAAGGCATTGCACTGGACAAGATTGAAGGCTGGGTGGAGAGACGCAGGAAAAAATAGGAGTACTAGGTTCAATCGCATTTCTGGATCATAATTCCAGTATCATGTTGATCGACAGCCACTGCCACTTTGATGATAGAAGCTTCGACCCGGACCGCGAGGATGCCTGGCAACGCGCGCGTGAAGCTGGCGTAGTGGCTCAGGTGATACCGTCCGTTACCGCAGCAAACTGGCCAAGGGTGAAACAGACCTGCCGCGACTACCACAGCCTGTTCCCGGCCTATGGCCTGCATCCCATGTTCTGCCATCAACATACTGACGCTGATCTGCAAACTCTCAGAGAGTGGATTGAACAGGAGCAACCGGTAGCTGTGGGTGAATGCGGACTGGATTTCTACATCCAAGATCCGGACAAACAGAGACAGCTTGAACTGTTTGAGGCACAGCTGGATATCGCCAATGAGTTCAACCTAGCGGTCATCATCCACGCTCGCAAGGCGGTGGAACAGGTGATCAACTGCCTGCGCAACCATTCCGGTCTGCGCGGTGTTCTGCATAGCTATTCGGGAAGTCTGCAACAGGCGGAACGTCTCATAGAGATGGGCTTTCTCATGAGCTTTGGTGGTCCTGTCACCTACCCCCAGGCCAACCGCCTGCACCAGCTGGTGGCAGAACTACCGTTGGAATCCATCATGCTGGAGAGTGACGCCCCGGACCAGCCGGACAGCCAACATCAGGGACAGCGCAATGAGCCATCCTACCTGCCACTGATCCTGCAACAGATAAGCGAGATACGCGGTCAGTCATCGGATATCATCTCGGCCCAAACCAGCGCAAACGCGCTGAAACTATTTGGTATAGAGATATGAAATTTGATCAGGATAGAACCGAGATCATCATCGGCCAGGAAGGTATCGCCAAGCTATCCAATAAACATGTCATAGTGGTCGGCCTGGGCGGTGTAGGCGGTTATGCAGCAGAGGCGATAGCCCGTGCCGGCGTTGGCCGTATGACCATAGTTGACCACGAACCGGTAGCGCCATCCAACTGTAACCGGCAACTGCTGGCCCTGCAATCAACCATCGGACTGGCCAAGACAGAGGTGATGGCCCAACGCCTGCTGGATATAAACCCCGATCTGCAACTGGAGGTCGCCAACCACTTCATCACCCCGGACAACACCAGTGAACTACTGGCGGGAAAACAGATAGATTACCTCCTCGACTGCATCGACAGCATCGCCTGCAAGGCACCACTGGTTGCCGCATGTCAAACAGAAGGGATCTCGGTCGCATCCGCCTTGGGTGCCGGTGGCCGAATGGATGTAACCCGGGCAAAGATCTCTACATTGAAAAAGACACAGGTATGCCCACTGGCGCGCAAGATGCGCGTACAAATGAGAAAACTTGGAGCGTGCATGGACTACCCGGTAGTCTACTCCGACGAAATCCCGGTAAAGGGTCTCCCCCACCAACCAATCGACGGCAATACCACCGACAGCCCAAGGGCAGTGAACGGAACCATATCCTACATGCCGGGACTGTTTGGCCTGATGCTGGCCGGATTTGTGGTTAAGGAACTTGTGGAATCTGAGTAGGACAGTGAGAAATCCTGTGTTAGAGCAATTCTAATAACCGCCGCTTCTAAACTTTGTTGTCTCATCGTTTTTCCGTGACTAGCGATCAATAGGTCAATGGCATACGATTTCTCCAATTAATCAGAGTTGCCTTAGATTAGTGCGTGAACTGAAGGTTAAAACCGGAAATGACAGTTATCCCTTCAAAGAATCCACAAACAACAGAAAAGGAGGGATAACTGGTAAAAATAATTCAGATTTAGTCCATAATCGAACTAAATCAGGTGGGTCGGTTTTAGATACAAATCATGGGGCAATATTAAATGCAATTCAACGTTGTCAAATCTTCGTTACGCATACGTCTGCTCATGGCGATGCGTCTTCATCAGTTGCCGATCTCCCGGGCCCTGGCGCTCATCTTCATTATGGTCGCGCTCATCTCCTCGGTCGTTATCTTCTCTGCTTCACGCTATATCAAAGAGTACTCGGTGAGTCAGATCGCATCGGTGGAGGCGGCACAGACGGCGGAGCTGATCTTTCAGAGCCTCTATTCGGTTATGAAACGGGGTTGGGTGAAGCAGGATATCGAGGAGATTGTCACCAATGTCCAGAAGACGATCCCCGATATCGGCATCCTGCTCTATCGCAGCAAGAAGGTAGAGGCGCTATATGGCCCTGCGGCAGGTCTGCACCACCCCCAGCAGCGCGAGGGGCACATCGACGATGTGTTCGGCAGTGCGGAGCCGATGTTGATCGAGGAAGGGAATATGCTTCGCTTTATCTATCCTGTCCTCGCCCGTAAGGAGTGTCTCGGATGCCATCACAACTCCGCCGATGGCGACGTGAATGGTGTCATTGAGGTACGCATGCTGACCGATAAGCTGCGGGTACCGCTGGAGTTCACTATCTCTTCGGTGGTCTACCTCTTCGTTGCTACGGCACTGCTATTGGGGGTGATTGTATTTCTCTCGATTCGACAGTTTCTGGTGGCTCCGATCAAGGAGCTCTCTGACTATATGGAGATCGTCTCCGACAGTCACGATCTGAGCAAACGCCTGCCGTTGGTGAATGTGGCATTTCGGGAGATCAATGGGCTGCACAAAAATTTCAATATCCTGCTGGGTAAGATCGAGGCGTTTCAGCGGCAGCTGCGTGAGCGCTCGGAGCGCGATCCTCTCACCGGCCTCTACAATCGTCGCAAGCTCGATGAGATGGCGCTGCTGGAGCTGCGCAGAAGTGAGCGCCACTCTCACCAGTTCGCGGTGTTGCTTATCGATCTCAACCATTTCAAACCGATCAACGACAACTATGGCCACGACGCCGGTGACGAGCTGCTGTGCGAAGTGAGTGATGCCATGCTCAAGCATATTCGCGACGAGGATGTGCTGGCGCGTATCGGTGGTGATGAGTTCCTGGTTCTGGTCACGGAGTGCAGCGAGGCGTCGGCGGAGGGGGTGGTGAACAAGATCAAAGAGGTAATCGGGAGGACGGCCATTGATCGTAATGGTGAGAGCCTCTCGGTCGGCAGCAGCATCGGTGTTGCCTTCTTTCCACGCGACGGCGCCACGGTAGAGGATCTGATCAAGGTGGCCGATTCGCGGATGTATGAGGATAAGAGTGCCGACAGGAGTTGAGCGTGCCTGGCGCTCGTATCCTGGCTCCATAATCCGCCGTTGTTTCATTGCAGATTGTGAATCCGACTACCCGCATCGCACTCTGACCAGCGTCACCGCAACGGCTTGTGTCAAACCACCATCTTGTGCGGTCGGCGCCTCAGGTCAATTGGTTTTGAACTTCAATTCACTTCGTTCAGATATATTCAGTGCCCCCTTAGGGGGCGCTAGAATGGTCTGTTAAGTTGTAACTCAATCCGACAGGCCCCTGGGGGTTGGCTGAATCCACTGCAATCCGATTTCACCCTTGTTTCTTAGCGAGGTAAAGTGCCTGATCTGCGGCCTGCAACAACTCCTCATCCGACGTAGCCCGGCAATCCAGAAGCGAGGCCGCACCTGCCGTGAGGGTATCTCTTATTGACCGCTCCTGGTGCTCTATTTCCATTGTCGATACGGCAACCCGGATGCGTTCTGTAATTTCCAGCGCGTGTTCCATATCCGTCTGGGGGAGAATCAGTACGAACTCGGCACCGCTATAGCGGGCAACCACATCAAAACCACGCACGGCTTGCTGCAATACAGCGGCAAACTGCACAAGATATGAATCCCCTTCCGGGTGACCATACTGATCGTTGATCTCTTTGATGTAACCAATATCCAGAATCACCACTGACAGATCCATCCGGTAGCGCCGTGCGCGGTTGAACTCATCGCTGATCCGCCGAATAAAATATTCCCGGTTATAAACGCCGGTCAATGCATCGGTCACGGCCATCTCTTCAAGTTTTTTCTCCAGCTCATAGCGCTCCGTGTTATCCCGACAGATCCCGGTGAACATCCAGTTGTCGCCTACCTTTTTCGCCCCAACACATATCACCATGGAAAATGTTGAGCCATTTCTCTTTAAGCCTCTGACCACCGTCGGACGCTGAATGATCTTGCCCTCGCCCGTTTCGATATAGCGCTGGATATACATATCGTGATATTCCTTGTCCGGTGAAGGCATCAGAACATTCACTTTCCGTCCGATTACTTCATGCTCGAGATAACCAAACAGCCGACAGGCCGCCGGATTGAAGGTTTCGATAATACCCCGCTCATTGATGGTGATAATGCTGTCAAAGGCGGTGCTGACGATATTGCGCATGCGCTCATCTTTTTCGTCCATCCGCCGTTGGTCCATCTCCCTCAGCGCACGGCCGCGACTCAGAAAGAAGCAGGCCAACGCCCAGCCTGCCAGCAGCAGCACCGTTGACACGATATACCTTGGCAGGGTTCCCCATGCGCTTTCGCGTAGCGTTGATGTCGGGGTATGCAATACAATCTTCCAGCTTTGCTGCGGGTCGGAGATTCTGTCTTGTATGATATGGCCGGTACTATCGAGCCTGCTTGGCGCAACGGTGATAAAGGTGAACAGGCCCTCACGGGTCATGAACTGGCCCGCTTCCTCATGTTGTATTTTGCTCCATGCCCGGGGATAGACCTTGCCCATGGTTCTATGTTGCCGGTCTGCCAGCATGAACCCCCATTCGTCTTCGGGTTTCTCCCCCTTCAGCCAGTACCCATCGGCATTCAGCATCATGCTGGTACTTGTGGTTGCAGCTCCGGCTTTATCAATCAGGGTAAACAGGTTGGCTGCCAGGTAGTTGAGGACCACGATCCCGCGTTTGCCGCCACCGCCATCAAAAACCGGTGTTGCCAGGCGGATCATCGGTTTAAAGGGCTGTTCGATCTTTCCATGCTCAACATTCAAATCAAGCGGTGAAACAAACACCTCGCCATTATTCAGTCGCAGGCTCTCCTCAAAATAGTAACGCCTTTTCTTGGATTGCAGCGCGTTTTTTCCGACAATATCCGCCTCTCCGTTCCGGTAGTTGACCCGGACAAGCTCCATACCGTTGTTATCCAGATAACGGATTTGATCGTATTTTGACTTCTGTTCCGCAAACAGTTTGAAATCGCCCGCCAGCACCCGTCGGGGATCTGCACCGGTAGTCGCGGGTGGCGACAGCAAATCGCCCATGCTGTGTAGACGTGACAGAAATATCAGGTCACCCACCACAACCGAAAATTCACGCTCGAAAAGATCATGCTGCTTGCTGACGTTCAGCCGGGCATTCTGCTGGATCAACTCCAGACGGTTGTCTGAATCGATCTGAAACATCCAGAACGAAACACCCAGCAGGAGAACTGCTGGAACGGTAAACAACTGCAGAAAAATATTTCGAACCCGGAGGGAATCAACACGCATCACTATAGGTACTCCGTTACACTATACTAGCCCCCGTTCTACCAGGCGCATAAAGGCATCAACCACGTCAGGGTCGAATTTCTTCCCTCTCTCATCACGAATCAGATCCAGCGCCTTCTGGCGCGGCCAGGCATCTTTATACGGCCTCACATTAACCAGCGCATCATACACATCAGCCAGCGCCACCAGCCGCCCGGAAAAAGGAATATCACCGTAGCTCAGGCCATTCGGATAGCCGGACCCGTCAAACGCTTCGTGATGGGTTGCCGCAATCTCACTGGCAAGCCTGAACTGCGAATGCCCGGCGAGTATCTTGGCCCCATTTACGGTGTGCTGCTTGATCTGCTCGAATTCTTCCTTGGTTAGTTTTTCGGGTTTTCTCAAAATGGCATCGGGCACCGACAGTTTGCCAATATCGTGCAGAATCGAAGCCTGAGCAAGTTCATCGATCATCCCGGGCTCCATGCCCATCTCGCCGGCGATCAGGCGTATCAGATGCTCAATGCGCCTGATATGTTCCCCCGTATCCTCATCCTTATATTCAGAAGCAACGGCCAGCAGGTTGATGGTTTCCATATGTTCCCGTGACAACACCTCATATAGATCGATGTTCCTGAAGGCGATGCCCGCCTGCATGGCAAGAATATTCAGCAAATGCTGTCCGTAATCACTGACGCCGGGAAGTTGATCAAGAAAAATAATGGCCACAACCTCGTTCTTATCCGCAATCGGGATCGCAAAACTCTCTCTTTTCAGATTGAATACGCCATGCATCGAAGGCAGCCGCTCATGCACCTCCCGCATCAGCCTCGAAATAATAGCCTGAATCTCCTGCTCACTCCGGGCCATACCGATGCTTTTGCATACCTTGAATTCCCCGCCTGCTGTCACCGGGTATGCAATAAATCCGTCAACATCCTCGGTTACACTTGGCCCTTCCGACACGCTGATCAGATCCACCGCAGCGGTAAAAACCGAGCGAAAAACATTGTCCAGCGAGGTGATTCGAAACAGTGCCGGTGCGGCCTCCACGATGTATTCGAGCGAACACATATGCTTTTGCATGGTGATGATATGCTCATAGCTTTTCAGCCCCATGCGCACCGTGGTATAGAGTTTGTCCTGGGTCAGTTCCGTTTTTTCCTTGTAGTCGTTGATATCGTATTTCTCAATCACCTCGCGTTCCGGCGCCTGCCCCGGCTGGCCGGTGCGCAATACGATGCGAACATTCCTGTTCCCCAGTTCTTTGCGAATACGCTCAATGGCAAGCAGGCCGGAGTCATCACTTTCCATCACTACGTCCAACAGCACTATAGCAATATCCGGATGATTACGGAGTTGAGTGATGGTCTCTTCACCCGAATAGGCCGAGATGATTTCAAGCCCCCGTCCATTGTATTCAAAATGCTTTAAGGCAAATGCGGTGATCTGGTGAATGCTCTTTTCATCATCGGCCACCAGCAGTTTCCATGGCCGGCCAGCCTGAACCTGCCGCTTACCCTTTTTCTTGGAAAAAGAAAACTTAGCCATGATGGCAATATGACTCTACAGGTATTACCAACAAGAAACTGGTGCCCTTTCCGGGTGCGCTCTCCACTGAAATTTCACCTCTGAAACGCTGGGTCACCAGATTATAAACGATATTCAAGCCCAGACCGCTGCCGCCCTGTTCCCGGTGCATGGTGACGAATGGCTCGAATACGTGTTGCCGCAGGCTTTCATCCATACCTATGCCATCATCGGCAAAAACGATGCTGAGTTTATCTTGCAATGGTTCCACTTTGATATTGATGGTGCCTTTTTTACTCTCCACGAAAGCGTAGTTCAGTGCATTCTGAAGCAGATTGTTGAGGATTTGGGAAAAGGGGCCTGGGTAGGTTTCAACCAGGAGGTCTTCCGGGCAATCCAGTACGATCTCAACCTGTGTTTTCTTGAGCTGGTTATGAAAGGTGCGGATAATATCCTGAATATATTCACGCATATTGATGTCACGCTTCACATCGCTGCTCTGATCTACCGAAACGCGCTTAAAGCTACGGATCAATTCGGCAGCCCGGCTGAGGCTATTCTGAATGATCAGGTTGGACTCTTCAAGCGTCCCAAAAAACGCGACAATAGCCTCTTCGGTCAGCTCCTCCGCCTGGTAACTTGCTTTCAGTCTCCCGCACTCCCCGATGGCCATGGAATTGGATGTGATTGCTACACCAAGTGGGGTGTTCACTTCATGTGCCACACCCGCCACCAGTGCGCCAAGCGCCGCCATCTTTTCCTGTTCAATCAGCTGGCGCCGCATCTCCTTCTGTTGTTCAAGGCTTAGCATCAACTCTTTATCCTTTTTCTTCAGCAGCTCCAAGGCATCCTGAAGACGTTTCTGTACCAGCGATGCCTGCCGCACTGCCCCTGAAGCAATCTTGTTTTGCCGCTCCAGCTCAGCAATCTTATCCTGATCAGGGATGTTTATCATCAGAGGGAGAGATGTGGGTAAATAATGTCCGTGCCACATTGGATTTGGTCAAGATAATCCAATGCCGCTGCAACATCTCCGCTGTCAATGATTGAGCCATGCTGTGGCAGAATCGCCTTGGGGGACAACGGCCTCACCTTTTCCACAAAGCCCTTACAGGCAATGTTGGAAGCCATGTAATCAAGATGAAACATGTTCAGATAGGTTTGATGCTCTTCAAAATCATTCACCACCAGTTGCCAATTCATCTGGATGGCTGCCCACACATCGCCGGAAAACAGGAATTGACTACTTCGGTCGAAGCTGGCAAAGGCACCGGCAAAATGCAAAAAAGGCGCTTCTATGAATTCAATCTCATGCCCGCTGATAAAGCGGTAAACCGGCTGTTCCACTACATCGTGGAAGGCATATTCACCGCCACCGTAATAAGGCAGCAACACATTGGTTCTAGGTGAGGAGATGATTTTGATATCCGGGTTCACATTCAGCCAGTCAAGCATGGATGCAGCCACGTCCGGATCCTGATGGCACAAAATCAGACCGGAAACATGTTCTGGATCAATAATCTTGCTGACGCGCTCGAATACCCTGTCAAAATAAGCACGGTGGCCAGGGTCGACAATAATGGCCTCATCGGCGGATTTAATCAGATAGGTATTACTGCGAAAGGCAGTGTCTTCGGGGATTCCAAGCCAATAGACCTGGTGGCCGTTATCTGAAAAAAGCAGCAGGGCCTCGTCATATTCCGGCGCGGAAGTGCGATATTTTTCAATGAGATTGATGCTCATAACGGCAAACCGGAGGATAGGAATTTGCTTTCAGCGTGTACCGCGAATAACACCATCAGAAGGCCCGACAATCCTGCACCTCCCTGATTGACATAGCCCTGATTATCACCATAGATCATTTACCCTCTCCTTTTTTCGGTAAATTCATTCTAAACATAGTTCAGATTCGCTCATTTCACGGGTATTTTAAATCATAAGCGCGTCTTCGATCTCGTGATGCGAGACGGGACATCCAAGTCTCCCTTCCGCACTCGATCTTTGACAACCTATTACTGCCCCGGACGTCCCGGCTTCGCATGACACTTCGGTACACGCTACGCCAGGACTGTTTGACCAGTGTTGGCTGGTCTAGGAGGCTGTTGCTGGCAGAATAAAACCGCTACCTGTAGAAGCCAAGGCATCCATATCATAATTCCACAACCTCAAAACTATCAACCCATATCACCTCACAGGCATGTGCCCCTGTATCTTCTCTGCTCATGGAGCTTTTCCAGCGCATTCCATTACTGGACTTGACCTCTACCAGCTTGCCGGTAAGCTCAATAATATCACCGGTTCGCGTCTTATCTATCTCCCCTTCCACATAACTGTCTGCCGGGATTAGATGCATGTTTGCACTATGGGTCTCTATCTCACGCAGCGGGATCGGTGGTGTGTTGACGTGCCATCGGTACCAGCGTCCACTCTGGGATATTTCGATCTGTTCTATTACCACCTCATCAGACATCCTTCCCCACCCCAGCGCCAGATCCACCGGAGAGATGTCAGCTCCCTCATCAAAGCCGTAATCTTCCCTGGAGAGTACCTTTGCCCTAATCTTGAATGTGGCCAAAGGGGTGATTCTGTAATCACGAAATGCAAAGCTGGATGGATTTGTGATGTTGACCTGTTTCGGAGGATCTTTTGCATGCACTCCTGGCCCCAGGGTTACACTCCCTGGGTCGGACAGGAGTTTCCAGACGCTCAGTATGACCAGTAATAAGAAGATGATTTTTTTCATGGAACTATTGGCGGCAGCAAAACATTGAAGCTTGAGTAATTTATTATTATATCACGCTAACACAGATCTATTCGCTGGCAAGCCTTCTCAGCACGTAGTGCAGGATGCCTCCGTGCGCGAAGTAGTCCCACTCCTTGGGGGTATCAATACGCACGCTCACCTGAAAGCCAAGCTTGCTGCCATCGTCCTTGGTTGCGGTAACCTCAATCTCTTTGGGTTTGCTGCTGACGTCTTGAAAATCAAAAAGCTCGGTCCCGCCCAGACCCAATTCAATAGCCTTGCGCGCCAACAGACCCGCTGCCACCATGACGGAGGGGTTGGATGCATTGGTACAGGAGGTAATCGCGGCGATCACCACGGCACCATCCTTGAGCTGGAAACTGCTGTCAGCGTAATCGACCGCTACTCCTTCCGGTTTGACCTGGGCACCGGCCTTGCGGAACTGTTCAACCTACGCTGATACTGGTTTGCGCATTGAAACTGTTACTGATGAATGTAGCCTCTGTTTTTTATCCGGCTGGACTCAATAATCTTCCATGTTGCGCCATTCAGCGTCTTCCACCCAGGTGGTGGGATGCTGTAAAAATTCAATCAGGTTATCCAGGATAACGTAGTGCTTACCCTCTTCCTCGGCAATCCGCATGCAAAGTTTTTTTTGTTCAGGATCTGTCAGCTCTTCCGCCTTCTGCATGTAGGTATCCTGACTTCTTCTCTCAATGTCACGCGCCCTGATATAGACAGCTATCTGTTCATCATCGGGAATACTCAAACCACCATTCCCTTTCATCTCGGCAAACAGGGTCTTGATCCGGGCAATATGTTGTTTATCGCTGTGGGTGACCGGCTGATTCTCTTTCATCTGCATAAAGGCGTTATAGTGCTCCGCCTCAGCATCAGCCAATATAGAAAAGACCTTTCTGACGCCAACGTCAGCCGTTTTGGCTGCCAGCTCGCGGTAGTACTCTTCTCCGTCTTTCTCCATCTGCAGGGCATAATCAATAATATTCACTGAGATCCTCCTTCGCGGTTCATGTAGTACCACTTTGCTGATACATAATCTGCACCTATTATAATTCACACAGATCTGATGTGCTTTTCTTGCAGCTCATTCAGAATCATATTTATAGAGTGTAGTTTATAGTTTGAAACGCATCATTACGTAATGCGTAATTTAGCGGAGATTTGATTGACCCTGTCATTCCGGCGAAGGCCGGAATCCATGTGTTTTATTTTCTGGATCCCGGCATGCGCCGGGATGACGAGAATAGAGTTAATTAGTGGTTTATTAGGTGGATAAAAATAACACGCATCAATTCTTCATCTTTCATCTACATTGAGCAAAACAATGACGCGTCCTATTTTCTTCTGTATCACATATCGCGCTCAATCTACCACCAAACCGAATAGGCCAAGCAAAGCAACAGAGGCAAAAAGTGAAGTAGATGGGAACCTAAACGGACTGACTCCTCCCTTTCTGGCCACCGCGGCACTAAGCAACGATAGAGAGGCATTTAACAATGTTAAAAATATCACCAACTCAGGACGATCGGGATGTAATGCCACATAGGCATAAGCACCACCCATAGATAGGGTGTAAATTGTTGTGATGTGCCAACAGTAATAGTTCAGCCATTTTGATGCTATAGGCAAGCTTGAATCAGCCAACAATGGCTCTGCCACACGAGGACCGCCGATAAATGTATGAACAAAAAAGGTAACGACGCTCATAAATGCTGCCGCCCAAAACGACCATACCTGCATGCTTTACCTCTTATATAAGCGAGTTAACCTGATCTGCCTTCTTCCACGAGGCAACGAAATAACCACTAAAAACCTTACCCGAACCTTACTCCAAAGACACGTAACAGCCGGGCACAAAACGGGGTGAACACACTGCAAAGAATATAAGATCAGTTCCCCCTATGTTGGTTATTCGCTGAGGTGTATTAGCGGGAATTCGCACCACATCACCCTCCAACAGATCAGTTGGCTCCAGCTCACCTATCTCCACTCGCCCTTTCCCTGAGATAATGATGTAACGCTCGGTAATACCGTCCAATTTATGCCAAGCTGTAGTTATCCCAGGCTCTACCCTTGCTCGCGCAATCGATACAGCCTCATCCCCGGAATCGTTTGATGTTTCGATAATATGGCAGCGCTCATCTGTTTCGAACTCTGTAGCTATATTGCTTCTCATTACTTCAGAAAACATAGCCATCTCCTGCACCAACAAATGGTCGCTTCATTGTTCAACAACTGCTCCTAATCCTGTTTTGTGTTATTCAAATTACAAATTGGCGGCTCGTTCAGAAATACACTCGTATTCCCCCATTTCGAATTCACGACAAATCAATGGCCGTTTGTCGTATATCATACAAGTCATATTGCTTCTATCCAAGGCCGAACACCAGCCATCTTCTAGCCGCGCCAGGGTCATCCCTCCCCACCTATCTATCTCAACAAAGTTATCTGGCACGCCAGTATCGGTAATAAGCATTACTTCCAGACGGCAACAGCACGCCTCGCAGTTTTCACAGGTTGCTTCGGGGTCAGGTAGAGTTGTAGTTGTAGTTTCAGTTTTCAATGATTGCTATTCACTTCGTGTAGGTGTCTATTCATATCGCTAACGTTATTTGCATAGCGATGCTAATCAGCCGCGCTGTTTTTGCGCAGGCTGAATTAGCCTAGCTATGTTATTACTCAAACACATTTTTTACGACCACATCATCAAGGCTGAGTTGCCCAGGTCGTGACCACGCCTCTTTAGTGCCTTGTCCAATGGCTACAAACATAGCGATCACATGATCATCAGGCAGGCGGATCAACTGCGCAACCTTCTTAAAATCAAAACCATCCATGGGACAGGAGTCATACCCCATTGACTTTGCAGCAAGCATTATCGTTTGCGCAACAATGCCACAGGAGCGCATAGCTTCGTCTCTTTGCACCTGCTCTTGGCCTCGATAATAATTATCGATAGCCGGAAGCATAAACTCCTGAACTTCCTTTGGTGCATTTGTCCAATAACGTCCAGGTTCCCTTTTCCATGCCTTAAGATCTGCACAAATAACGATGAACAAAGATGAATCAGTAACTTGTGATTGATCCCAAGACACCGCCCTGATCTTCCTCCTCAAGTCAGCATCATCCACTACAACAAACCGCCAGTTCTGAATATTAAAGGCTGTTGGTGAAAGAACAGCTAACGACATAATCTCGTTCGCTTCTTGAGCGGTCATAACGTGGCTTGCGTCAAAATGCTTGACGGCTCGACGCGCACGTATCGCTTCTATCGTTTCCATAATTTCTCCTTTTATATGAAGCAAAGGGTAGTTTCCTTGGGGAAAAGAGCATTGGGAAGCCTATCTATCTTGTTGCAGACGCTTTAGAAATACACCCATCTCCTTTGCCGCCTGAATATCGCCTTTATTGGTCGCAACTTCAATACCCTGTATCAACACCGCTTCAGCTAGATCATGCTCGCCGTTCTGTTGCAGTGTTTTACCGTAAAGTTTCCAGGCCGCTGAGTATTCCGGATCAAGCTCGACCGCCTTTGCCAGATGCATCTGGGCCTGATCCAGATTATTCTGTTTCAGATAGGCGCCGCCAAGACCAAAACGCAGCAAGGCATTATCTGGTCCGGTCTCAAGTAGTGTTAGTAGCTCCTTCAGCATTTGTCTATTGAATACCAATAAGGGGTCGATAAATCAACATTCTTGTATATGAGTGTGAGTATGTTATTTTTAGAAAAGTATAGAACAACCTGAGTGCACTCTTCTGTATTTTTCATTGAGGGTAGCAAGCGTGATCTTTCGCCAACTATTTGATCGTGAGTCCTGTACCTACACCTACCTGATTGCACATGAAAAGTCCGGTGAGGCAATTCTGGTCGACCCGGTAATCAATAACGTAGCGCAATATCTGCAACTTGTTGAAGAGTTGGATCTCAACCTGGTGCTTGCAATCGACACCCATATCCATGCCGACCATATTACCGGATTGGGAGCCCTGCGGACTGAGACCCTGTGCGCCATCGCCATGGGGGAACATGCGAAGGCAGAGTGTGTTAACCACAAGGTGCGGGAGGGGGAACAGCTAAAGGTTGGCGATATTCGCCTGGATGTTCTTTATACCCCGGGGCACACCGACGACTCTTACTCCTTTGTAATGCAGGACAGGGTACTAACCGGCGACACTCTATTGATCAGAGGTACCGGCCGCACAGATTTTCAAAACGGCGATCCCTCTGCGCAATATGACAGTCTGTTTAATAAACTGTTGAAACTACCGGATGACACCCTGGTCTATCCAGCTCATGACTACAACGGCATGACTGTGAGCACCATCATCGAAGAACGTATGTATAACCCGCGATTGCAGGTTGGTTCAGAGCAGGAGTATGTAGACCTGATGAATGGCCTAAAGTTGGACGACCCCAAGCTGATGGATATCGCTGTCCCCAGTAACCTTGCATGTGGTCAGGCGCCAGACGACACCAATTAATTGCGACAGATCCTGTGGCTGCGAGAATCTGGTCTAGGCCTTATTCATACCGGAAAACAGTTCCCCAATGAGATGTAAATCTTGCATGCGTGGAGCAGACCTTCTCCAAGCCAGACCAATGGTTCTGAATGGCTCTGGCTGGTTGAAACGAAGTAGAGCAATGTGTTCGCTCCGCCCGATCTCCACATCCACCGACATCTCCGGCAACAGGGTTATTCCGATACGGCTTGAAACCATCTGGGTCAAGGTGCTGAGACTGCTGGCCCGAAAATCCCCCAGTTCGTGCGCGCCACCACTTTCGCACACCGGCCACACCTGATCACGCAAACAGTGACCATCCTCCAGCAATAGCACCTCTTCATTCAGCAGATCCGATTCCAGTGCTTGGTCGTGCGTTGCCAGGTCATGACTTTCCGGTACCGCGAGTAGAAAATGATCGTCAAACAGGGACATTGTCTCCAGGTTACCCAGCTCCACCCCCAGGGCCAGCAGTGCAAGATCAAGCTTGCCCTCATTCAGCATCCGCACCAGAACATCCGTCTTCTCTTCGTACAGCAGCAAGCGTAGATCCGGGTACTGATCACGCACCTGGGGCAAGGCCCTGGGCAAAAAGTAGGGGGCGATGGTTGGAATAACCCCGAGTCTCAGAGTGCCTGACATAGGTAGACTCAAGGAATTGGCAACCTCTATCAGGTCGTGGGCCTCGTTGAGTACGATCTGTGCCCGCCTCACTATCTCCTCACCTGCTGGCGTGACCAGCACCATGCGCTGATTGCGCTCCAGCAGCTTCACACCAAGTTGATCTTCAAGCTGTTTGATCTGGGTACTGAGGGCGGGCTGGCTTACATTGCACGCTGCCGCAGCTTGGTTAAAGCTGCACAACTCAGCCAAAGTGGTAAGATATTCGAGCTGACGCAGGGTGATTTTCATAATAACTTAATGTTATCAATTCAGTAATTATAATCAATTAGAAATATGATTAATCAGGTCCTATACTCTGACCTGTCGAACATATTAAACGATCGTTAAATTACCATTCGGAGAAAACAATATGGAACTAAAAGCAAGTAAAACCGAACAGAATCTCAAAGATGCATTCGCCGGAGAATCGCAGGCCAACCGCCGCTATCTCTACTTTGCATCCAAGGCAGACGTAGAGGGTTACAACGACGTATCAGCCCTGTTCCGTTCCACCGCAGAGGGAGAAACCGGACATGCCCACGGCCATCTGGAATATCTGGAAACATGCGGCGATCCTGCCACCGGCATGCCATTTGGCAGCACCGAGGACAACCTGAAATCTGCAGTTGCCGGTGAGACTCATGAGTACACCGATATGTATCCAGGAATGGCCAAGACAGCGCGTAACGAGGGCTTTGATGAGATCGCCGACTGGTTTGAGACCCTGGCCAAGGCGGAGCGCTCCCATGCCAACCGCTACCAAAAGGCCCTGAACGAACTAGAGGCATAGCAAACCTGGCAGCAAACCGGGGGGCGATGCTCCCCGGTCTATTAAAAAAACAATATGCGGAGAGGACAAAATGGCTGCAAGAGAAGGCAATCTGGAAGCTCCAACTCGCCATGCCCTGGATTGGAAAAATCCCGAATTTTATGACGAGGACAATCTGTTTCAGGAGCTGGAACGGGTGTTCGATCACTGTCACGGCTGCCGTCGCTGCGTCAGTCTGTGTAACTCCTTCCCCACCCTGTTCGATCTGGTGGATGAATCAGAGACCTTTGAGGTCAATGGCGTAGCCAAAAAGGACTACTGGCAGGTAGTGGACCACTGCTATCTGTGCGACCTCTGCTTTATGACCAAGTGCCCTTACACCCCACCGCACGAATGGAATCTGGATTTCCCGCATCTTATGCTTCGGGCCAAGGCGGTCCGTTTCAAGAGTGGCGGCGCCAGCGTCCGGGACAAGATCCTGACCAGCACCGACATGGTCGGCAGCATTGCTGGCATCCCGGTAATATCAGGAATAGTAAACACAGTTAACAAGATAAAACCGACCCGTAAGGTTTTAGAGGCGGTGTTGGGTGTGCACGCCGATGCCCGCCTGCCGGAGTATCACTCAAAAACCATGCGCTCTCGTCTTGCAGACAAGAGCAACATGCAGGCCGAAGGTGAATCCGCTGGTACCACCACCGGCAAGGTAGTGCTGTTTACCACCTGCTACGGCAATCGCAACGAGCCGATCATAGGTGAGGATCTGGTAGCGGTGTTTGAACACAACCAGATCCCGGTAACCATCATGCAGCAGGAGCAGTGCTGCGGCATGCCCAAGATGGAGTTGGGTGACCTGGAATCGGTAGAGAAGGCAAAGCAGGCAAACATACCGGCCCTCGCCGCCCTGGTGGATGCCGGTTGGGACATCGTTGCGCCCATCCCCTCCTGCGCCTTGATGTTTAAACAAGAACTACCCCTGCTGTTCCCGGATGATGCCGAGGTCAAGAAGGTCAGCGCAGCCATCTTTGATCCGTTCGAATACCTGCTACAGCGTCACAAAGGCGGCAAGCTAAAAACAGATTTCAAGACCTCGTTGGGCAAGGTCGCCTACCACGCCGCCTGCCACCAACGAGTGCAGAACATCGGCCCCAAGACCCGCGAGGTACTGGAACTGATCCCGGACACCCGGATAGAGTCCATTGAGCGCTGCTCAGGCCACGACGGCACCTATGCGGTCAAAAAGGAGTTCCATGATATCTCCATGAAGATCGTAAAACCCGTGGTAGACCGGGTTAAAAAGTTCGAGGCCGACCACTACGGCAGCGACTGCCCGATGGCCGGACACCATATAGAACATGGTATGGCCGATGGCAGCGAAACCAAACACCCCATGAGCCTGCTGCGCAAGGCCTACGGTATATAATTATGGAGATGTTTCAAATGAGCAACTTGTCCCACGCCGACCTATACAGTCTTGAGGAGTATGCACGTATCCGACCGGAATTCCGGGCCAAGGTGATGGCACATAAAGACAGCCGTCGGGTATCCATCGGCGATCACGCCACCCTCTACTTTGAAGACGCACTTACCATGCAGTACCAGGTGCAGGAGATGCTGCGCATCGAACGTATATTCGAGGCAGACGGGATCCAGGATGAACTAGACGTATATAACCCCCTGATACCAGACGGCAACAACTGGAAGGCCACCTTTATGGTGGAGTACGAGGACGAGGTAGAACGCAAGCAGGCCCTATCCAGACTGATTGGGATAGAGAAAAGGCTTTGGGTGCAGGTGGATGGTTTCGACCAGGTACACCCCATCACCAACGAAGACTTGGATCGAGAAACCGATGAAAAGACCTCAGCGGTGCACTTTGTACGATTTGAGCTGACCCCAGAGATGGTAGAAGCGGCCAAGTCAGGCAGCAGGGTCAGCATGGGTATAGAACATTACGCCTATAATCATTCGGTTAAAGAGATTCCGGCCGACGTCAAACAATCACTCATAGCTGATCTACACTAATACAACCAACAATCATGGAGAGATATTATGGCATACGAACTTCCCGCGCTGCCCTATGAGAAAAATGCATTAGAACCACATATCTCGGCTGAGACCCTGGAGTACCACCACGGCAAACACCATGCGGCCTATGTGACCAACCTGAATAAACTGATTGCAGGAACCGAGTTCGAAGGCAAGTCCCTGGAAGATATCATCAACAAGGCCGATGGCGGCATCTTCAACAACGCAGCTCAGATTTGGAACCACAGCTTCTACTGGAACTGCCTCAGCCCCAACGGCGGTGGCACCCCCGAAGGTGCTCTAGGCAGCGCCATTGATGGCGTCTTTGGCTCCTTCGATGCGTTTAAGGAGAAGTTCACCGCATCTGCTATTGGCAACTTCGGTTCCGGCTGGACCTGGCTGGTTAAGAACCCAGATGGTTCCATCAGGATCGTCAACACCAGCAACGCCGGTAGCCCCCTGACAGCTGGGCAGACACCACTTTTGACCTGTGATGTATGGGAACACGCCTACTATGTCGACTACAGAAACGCCCGGCCTGCATATGTAGGCGCATTCTGGAACCTGGTCAACTGGGAGTTTGCGGCCAGCAATTATGCCGGATAGCCTCCTGGCAATATTTTATGATATTTATCAGATAGCCATTGACAGGGGCTACGGTGAATGTCAGCATGTCGTCAGCATTGATGGTATACAATCTTTTAAGCGTACAAACATTCCGGGGTAGACCAACAGGCCTGCCCACTGATTAACCAACCAATATCCAGAGGAAAAACAATGGCGAAAATCACCTTGAAAGGAAACGAGATAAACACGTCCGGCGATCTGCCCGCAGTTGGCAGCCAGGCGCCCGACTTCCAGGTCACCAAGACCGACCTGTCGGATATCTCCTTAGCGGATCTGAAAGGCAAACGGGTGATACTCAATATCTTCCCCAGCATCGATACCGGCGTGTGTGCAGCATCCGTGCGTCACTTCAATGCCGATGCAGCCAACTTGGACAACACGGTGATTCTCTGTGTATCCCGCGACCTCCCCTTCGCCCATGCCCGTTTCTGCGGGGCTGAAGGTATCGAGAACGTTGAATCGGTAAGTGAACTGCGCAACAACAGCTTTGGTGATAATTACAATGTTCGCATCGTGGACGGTCCCCTAGCTGGACTCACGGCCAGAGCTATAGTGGTTCTGGACACAGATGGAAAGGTTATCTACACCGAACAGGTTCCTGAGATCGGTCAGGAACCAAACTATGATGCAGCTTTAAGCTCCCTTAGTTAACGTCTCCACCTCTGGGCCGCATCATGCGGCCCTTTTTTTTGAGCATAAAGATGCCGATAGAACACAGTAAACCGGCGCCTGCATTCACCCTGACCGACACTCAGGCCAGTTAAACCACATACGCCTTACCCTTCATCCTCCAGGTTAATCTGTGTCGATAACCCACAACCTATTTCAATCTCAAACAGAAATAAATCATCCCCGCCGCAAGCGGACGGGGTATTAACATCATCACGTCATCCCGGCGAAGGCCGGGATCCATATCCACCAATGGTGGTCACTTCTCTGGATTCCGGCCTTCGCCGGAGTAGTGGTGCATGGACGCACCGTTTACGGACCTAAGGATGGAATGACGACATTCGCAGCAAGCTGCGGGGAATTGAACCCTCAGAGATTAAACCAAGATATATTGCCCTACCCGGCAAAACAGAATTTCATTCCCTAATAATTAGCGTTTTTTACTATAAACAGGGTATGTCTTACCTTTAGGATTTGGATAATATGCCGACACAGTACTCAAGAGCATATTGATATATTCGAAGTGCGTCACACACATTACGAGACGCCCGTCACATTTTTAGGGTTTTTATCTCAACAACGCTCTGGCTATCTGACCTGTTTTGTTGTAACAGCTAGGCATATCGTATGCTATGGTGCACAAAAAATAATGAGTGCAATCGGGGAATATTAGGATGCAACGCTTAACCGTAACAACATCTGTTTTATGGGTCTTTCTGCTGTTCGCGGCAGGGCCTTCAGTTGCTGCAACCATCAATGTCAACTACAGCCTAAACAACGGTGAGCCTGTAGACATTAAATTTAACGGCTCTGATATGAGTACATATGGACTCGAATTCAGTCCGGTAAATCTGGATTTCGATATGGATGGCAGCTATGACCTTGCCACCATAGCCTACTGCGTGGAGCTGACCCAGGGTGTAGGCAGCGGTGACACCTATCCTGTTGATCTACTGACAGCCACCGGCAACTATCTGGCCGCAGCCTGGATCATGCACAATTACGCCGGTAGCGGTGACTCCACCCAGAACGCCGCCGTACAGGTCGCTATTTGGGAGACCGTGTACGACGGTGTCGGTGGAGCCCTGGATACAGGAAGATTTCAACTGACCGGTGGCGATGCCCAGATATACACCCTAGCCCAAGGGTACATTACGGGACTCACCTCCGCCGGCCTGACCGGCCTCGATAGATACATGATTGCCCATAGTGCTACCAAGCAGGATCTTCTGGTTGCAGTCCCTATCCCGGCTGCCGTCTGGCTGTTTGGCTCCGGGTTGCTGGGTCTGATTGGTTTCAGAAACAGATCCGGCCGCTGCTGATAACTAAACACTTAACAACGATCCCCGCCGCAAGCGGACGGGGTATTAACATCATCACGTCATCCCGGCGAAGGCCGGGATCCATATCCACCAATGGTGGTCACTTCTCTGGATTCCATCCTTAGGTACGTAAACGGTGCGTCCATGCACCACTTCTCCGGCCTTCGCCGGAATGACAACATTCGCAGCAAGCTGCGGGGAATTGAACCCTCAGAGATTAAAAAAGGCGGATTTTATCCGCCTTTTTTATTGGGTAGACCACAGCCCGCAGACAGCCAGGCACCTTAGCCGCCACCCGGTGTTGGATTGATCAGGCCGCCTTGGTCTGTCCCTGACTGCGGGCCGGCCGCAGCGGATCGGCACCGATGGTCCCCACCAATCCTTCCAGATATTCAGGACTCTGCACCTGCTCCAGCTTGGCCTGGGCTGATTCCAGCCGGCCAGCGATCTCAAGCTGCTCCGCAGCATCCGCATGGCTGGCCAGGTTCAGGAACTGCTTCAGGCTGTGGACATGACGTCGCCACAGGGAGATATCACGTTCCTGTTTGACCTCCAGGCGCTCCCGGTACCAGTCAGAGCCAAGCAGGTATTCGCGGGTAAACATGGATCGAATCTCCGGATGCTTGGCATCCTTCCCACCATATAAACCGGCAGCCATGATGTAGAGCAGCGCCTGCAACGGCGGGCATGCATCCTCAATGCTGCCATCATCCAGGTACTGTTGCGCCACCCGCTGATGCGCCTCGACGATGTTATTGATCCCATCAACGAATACTTCCGGATCCTGGGTCTCCGGTTTCAGGATAGACTCGGTGAGCACCGTATCGGGGTTATCGAAGATCTTGCCCAGATAACCGTGCACGAAGCGCTCGGTGATGCGGTAGCCCAGTCGGCTGGCCAGTACCTGCCTGCCGTTGTGTTCGAAGTCTTCCAGTGGTTCCAGGTAGCTATTCTTGATCAGGTATTCCGGATCCCGTTCCTTCGGGGTAAGCCGAGCCCAGATCTCCGGGATCAGCAAGCTGATGTCGTGGTTGACGCGGACATCGGGGCCGATATGTCCGGCCGAGCTGGAATAGCCGGCGTAGCCGGTGAGGATAAAGGAGACCAGGGCGTTGTTCAGGTCCGAGGTAGCACGCAGGGCGTTGAATGGCCCCTTGGTGAGGGCGCCCTCGCTGCCGGCGCCGGTAGTAGAGGGTGATTTACCGGTCAGGCTGCAAACGAAGTCCATGAACAGCTCCGGCAACTCCTGATAGTGGATCGGATTGAACACCGCCAGGGCGCGGATACCCGGCTCCGGCGGATTGTTACGGCGCCCGGCCAGCACTGCATCCACCGGATGGCTCACCGCCGAATCCAGAGAGAGTTTACGGTGGAATCTGGTACTCATCTCCGCTACATATTTACGCACCGGATTGGTCAGATCGAGGCGGGTCTGAAGATAACGTGGGTTCTTGGAGGGTTTGCCATCCACCAGACGCGGGTGCGCGGAGGAGACCACAAAACCCTTGTTGGCGTCATAGGCCTCCTGGATCAGCTTCCGCATGGGTGGGGTGTATTTATTAAGGGTGAGTGTGTCCTCCGCCACCTCGGCCAAAGACTCCCCGCCGAGAGGTTCATAGTTGGCGAGAAAGTTATTGGGTCCGGCAAGGTCTCTCTCCGCCTGCTTGTCGAAACCCGGATGGATGGCGTCATCCGGCCGCTGGAACAGCCGGTACTCGCAGTTCTTCACCAGCTTCACACTGTGGCCATCCATGGTTGAGACCCCACCCCCGGGGACCGCCGTGCCTGGCACCACCACGGAGGCGCTGATGTCGTCCTCCATCTGGATCTTCTCTGCGGCGATGAAGTCCTGACGCAGTTTGAAGGTGCGCCACTTGCCGTCCAGATCGAAACCGACCCGCAGGTAGGAGGCCACCACCAGACGGTCGAACAGCTTGAGCTCATGCCCGGGAGCACCGTCCACTTCATCCACCGATATTAGACGACGCCAGTCCCCGCCCCGCTCCGGGTGAAAAAAACGCTTGATCAGGAAGGCCAGGGCCATGATCCGCGGCGGGATGGATTTCAGCCATTGGTTGTACTCATCCGTATAGATGGAGGATGGGGTCAGCAACTTGATTACAGATCCGAGACTCCGTTCCTGATCGAGGGGGTTACGGCTTGGAAACTGATCTTCCTCCTCAAGGCCCTCCAGGAAACGGTTGGAGTAGTCCTGGTCAAAGATCTCCTGTACCCGCTCCAGATCCTTCTCCAGATCGTCCACAAACAGGGGACCATAGATGATGGCGTCATCCAGGTCCTTGGAGATCTCGGACTTTCCACCCCCGGACACGGTACTCGGCTTGTGACAAAAGGTCCCCTCCGCATCGGTGCCCACCAAACGCCAGGAAGGCGCGCCCGGGTGTTTGACCATCTCCACCTTATAGCCGTTGGGTTGCATGTAGATCTTCCCCGGCTGCATGCGGATGCCGTGGACCTTGTCATCACGCCGCCAACTGATCCGCTGGGCGCTCAGATCCATGCGTAGATCCTGGGGCACGTAGACCAGATCGGGGAAATTGCGATCGACCGCATGCCCCTCGGGCTGCAGCTCCATAATGTCGCCATATCTTCCCACCATCTCCTGAAAGGAGTATCCGGTCTCACGGGTCCGGATGTCCACGCCGAACTCATCTCCATGACTGCGCCGCTCGAAGGCCAGGGCGCCACCGGCGTGCTCCTCCTCCGCCAGACCGTAGAGGTTGGCGGCGTAGCTGATCTGGGTCTTCACCTCTTTCTTGCAGTAACCATAGTAATTATCGGCCACCAGGGTGACGATAACTCCGCTCTCATCCCGGGCGGTGAGTTTGAAGGGATGGCCGTTGTTGTAGAGTTCGTCCTCCGAACTCCAACACATCTCATCCCGGCGCTGCCGCTCGGTGGCATGATCGATGTGGGGCAAGCCCAGCTCCTGTTTGGTAAAGCGGGTCAGATGGGGCGCCAGGATCACGCAGCCGGAGTGGCCGCTCCAGTGGTCTACATCGAGCCCGGCATCAAACTCCGCCAGATTGGGATTGCCGCCGTTACCAAAGATGCTCTCCACGAAATCGAGGTTGCTTACCAGGTTGCCCGGGGCGAAGAAGCGTATCTCCATACTCTTCTCCTGTTCCCGGCCCGGAATCTCAGGACAGATAACCGGCCGCAGCAGCAGGGAGACTAACATCCGCGCCTGCTCTTGCTGATTACTGGTAAACGGCAGGGCCAACAGCTCCCGGGGCGGATTGAGCGCCAGCTCCAGCATACGGGCGAAGGTCAGTTTGGGTACCGCCTTCTTATCACCGGGGATGGGCAGCCCGCCCTCGGCAATATGAAATGAGCCTTCGGTAGTGCGCCGGTCGCTGGCCGGATTGTTCAACACCCCCTGACTTACCCGGTAACTGGAGACTATATCGGAGTGGAACTCATCCTCCCCCATGGGCAGGGAGAGCTCCCGCGCTATCCCGTGACGATCGAGGATGAAGGTTGTATTGGGTAACACCGGCATCCGTTCCAGGTCCAGATCCCAGAGATAGCGGTTTATAAAGTCCTGAATCCGTTGATCGGAGGGACAAAGATAAGTGGAGAGCAGCCGCCCCTTCTCCCGAAACGCCTTGAGCAGATCCTGGGAGATCTCCATGAATTCAGCCGAGCTGCCGTCCATGCAGGTCGGCAGACCCGAAGCGGCCAGCTTCAGGTTGATATAGAGATGGAGCCGGGTTCGCGCCTCCTCCGGGCTGCCCACATCCACACCTAAACCTAGGGAACGCTCAAGTTCCATACTCTCCTCCGCATCTGCCAGCTCTGGCTGTAAAATTATCATGGGCCGGGTTTGCACTGCTGCTTACCGACCCACCTGATGGTCACAATGGCCTATCGTACAGGCCTTACCCGGCCTTTCTCAATACCGGTCTATATCCAGATAATATTATGCTGTTGCGGATCTCAGCCAATCAATTTCTCTCATCCCGGTATATATATTCATCAGTCCCAGCCCCGGCGGTTTTGCTTGACGATCTCCTCGGCATCAGCATTTAGCACCTGCTCCAGTTGTTCCCTGGCCTGGAGTGACAACAGCCTGCGATCTTCCGGCGCCTCCGCTTTATATAACCGTTCCAGCAGCTTTTGATCATAGGCATAAAATACCTGTGCGGCATTTTTTGATCTGTAGGCGCCAAAACCCATCTGCTTCAATGCCTCTTCCCCCAGTTGTAGGGCCGAGCCATACAGTTCGCGCCGGAACAGTGACACACCACGACGCATGATCTCATAGGCATGCCCATTGTTGCGGGCCCTGGTCAGGATAGTTAGATGGGGAAAATGCTTCTGTGCCTGTTCGATTATATTCAGGGACGCCTCTGCGTCATCGATGGTGATGATCAACAGCTTGGCCTTGTCCGCTCCGGCAGCCGCCAGCACGCCATGTCTGCTGGAGTCACCATAGTAGACCTTGTAACCGAATTGACGGATGGCCTCGATCTGATCCGGATCATGATCCAGGATGGTGGTCGGGATACCGTTGGCATGCAACAGCCGACCAACCGTTCGGCCAAATTTACCAAAACCGGCGATGATTACCGGATTATCCTCTTCGTCTATCGTATCCGGCTCACGCGGTTGATCCAGATTAATGAAGCGAGGGGCTATCACATGCTGATAGAGCAACAGCAGAAATGGTGTGGTCAACATCGACAGCGCCACGATCACCACCAGATAATCCACGGTTGCTTGGTCTAGCACACCGCTACCGGAGGCCACAGAGAAGATTACAAATGCAAACTCACCGCCTTGGGAAAGGATAAATACAAACAGGCTGGTCTGGCTCTCAGGGATCTTACCCAGCCTTGCCAGCCCCCAAAGAACCACACCTTTTACCACCACCAGCAGAACTACCAGCGCCAGAATGGTCAGCGGGTCTCTCAACAGCAGTCCAAAATCAATCGACATACCTACGGATATGAAAAACAACCCCATCAACAGGCCCTTAAAGGGTTCTATCTCCACTTCCAATTCATGTCGATACTCGGACTCAGCCAGCAGCACCCCGGCAAGGAAGGAACCGAGGGCCATGGACATGCCCACCGCATTCACCAGCATAGATATACCGAACACCAGCAGCAGGGCAAAGGCGGTAAAGATCTCTCGCATACCGGTGTTGGCAATGTAGCGAAATATCGGGCGGGTAAGATAATGACCGCCCACCACAATGGCCGCGATCACACCAACCGCATTCAACATCCCCAACCATATGTTCTCACCCATATCCCCCGCCACCACACCAAGTGCAGGGAGCAATGCCAGGATTGGGATGACTGCTATATCCTGAAACAGCAGAACCGAGAATGCGGAGTTGCCGGCATGCGTGGACAGAAGATTGCGCTCTTTGAGACTCTGCAGGGCAATGGCCGTGGATGAGAGGGAGAGACCCATGGCCACGACCAGGGAGATGTTGAAGGAATAACCCAGAGCCAGACCAATCAGGAATATCAGTATGGTGGTAAGGAGAAGTTGGCTACCGCCCATGCCAACGATGGGACGCCGCATCTTCCAGAGACGTTTGGGTTTCAGCTCCAGACCGATGATGAACAGCAGCAACACCACGCCAAACTCGGCGAAGTGCCGAATATCCTCAACGTTCTCAACAAACCCCAGACCCCAGGGGCCAATGGCAGTACCCGCCGCCAGATATCCCAGCACCGAGCCAAGACCAAGCCGTTTAAAAATCGGCACTGCTATAACGCTGGCAGACAGATAGACAATCGCATTCAGTATCAGGTGATGCTCATCCATCTATTCCAGCACTCCCGGGACGATAGTTGATCAGCCGCTGCCGGTAAGATTCGACCCACTCGGACAGCTCCCCATCACTCTGATGATGGGAGTTGTACATAACCATGGGTTCCAGGTAATTCATGCCACAGTGACTGGCCATGCACTCATAGGGATAGAGGATCTCATGTATATCATGGCGATTATGCCCTTCCGGACCATAGGATGCCCTGCTCTGACCAACCGTAATCATGGACAGAAAATCCTTCCCCTTCATGGCGTCACCACCAACCCCAAAGGCAAAGCCGTATTCAAGCACCATATCCTGCCACTGTTTGAACATGGCCGGAGCGCTGTACCAGTAGAACGGATGCTGCACCACCAGCAGGTCGGTCTCACACAGGACCTGCTGCTCTCTCTCTTTATCTATGTAAAAATCAGGATATTGTTCATACAGATCACAAACATGCACGCCGGGAACATCACGCACACCCTCAAGCAGCACCCGATTCACCTTGGAGCGGTAGGGGAAGGGGTGCACAAAGAGTAACTGAATATGCGGGGTGTAATCATTTGACATCTGGCTTCCTCAGAGCTCATTTCCACCAGCCGGTGTAACCACATCAAAGGCCTTCTTGCATCGGCGCTACCTACCCCAATCATTGTAGTACACAAGGCAGACATGATTGAGTTAGGGAACATTCAACCTGGAAACCGCAGAAGCCCAATAGTTTCACCATGTTATACTCACCTACAAGCGGTCAACTGAGGATTTTCCAGGCAAGGTTAATAAAAATCCCCGCCGCAAGCGGACGGGGTATTAACATCATCACGTCATCCCGGCGAAGGCCGGGATCCATATCCACCAATGGTGGTCACTTCTCTGGATTCCGGCCTTCGCCGGAGTAGTGGTGCATGGATGCACCGTTTACGGACCTAAGGATGGAATGACAACATTCGCAGCAAGCTGCGGGGAATTGAACCCTCAGAGATTAATGATGGAGGCAATATGGCAATCAAAGAGTTGAATGCGATCATTGGGGAGGCGCAGTTCCTATCCTCTGAAACCATGATCCTCAGGGTGATGCCGGATAACTGGGATATACCCGATTACAGTCCAGGCCAGTTTGCGGTCTTGGGTCTGCCCGCAAGCGCACCCAGGATAGACATATCCGATGCAGAGGAAGATCCACCCGCGCCGGATAAGACCATCATGCGCTCTTACTCCATAGCCTCATCCTCTCGTAAAAAGGAGTATCTGGAGTTCTATATCTCACTGGTGCGCTCAGGTTCCCTGACCCCACGACTGTTTGCCCTTAAGCGTGGGGACAGAATATTCATGCGGCCCAAGATCAGCGGTATGTTTACCCTGGATCAGATCCCACAAGAATCCAACCTGATCTTGATGGGAACAGGCACCGGCATTGCGCCATACATGAGCATGATCCGCACCTTCCTCCAGCCCGGTGACAACAGAAACCTTAGCGTAATCCATGGCGCCAGACACTCCTGGGACCTGGGTTATAGCTCCGAGTTGAGCACCCTGAACAACATGCTGCCAAACTTCCATTACATTCCATCGATTACCAGACCGGAAAACGAGGTTATCGAGTGGGCCGGAAACAGCGGATATATCCAGGACATCTGGAAAAGCGGGGTAGCCGATTCCGAGTGGGACAGCTCGGCCACGCCCGAAAATACCCATATCTTTCTGTGCGGCAGCCCGGGCATGGTGGAAGCGATGGCTGCAATACTTGCAGCTGAGGGGTACCCTGAACATAAGAAGAATGAGCCAGGGCCAGTGCACCTGGAGCGTTACTGGTAGATAGAGGAATATAGATGATGTGGAATGACTGGATAATCGAACACGAACTGCTGATACGTCTCAGTTTCTTCTTCGGTGTATTTGCTCTGGTAGCCATTGCCGAGATCTTCTCACCGCGCCGCAGACTCACCGTTTCCAAGGTCATGCGCTGGGCCAACAATCTCGGCCTGGTGTTTCTAAACTCTGTTGTATTGCGTCTGCTGTTTCCCGCTGCCGCCGTTGGAGTGGCAGCCTTCGCCCAAGCCAATGGCTGGGGACTACTCAACTACTACCAACCTCCATTTATCCTGGCAGTAATAATATCTGTGATAGCGATGGATATGGTTATCTACCTGCAACACGTCATGGTGCATGCCATCCCTGCGCTGTGGCGGCTACATATGGTGCACCATGTGGACCCGGATTATGATGTGTCCACCGGTTCCCGCTTTCATACGCTGGAGATCATCCTCTCCATGCTGATCAAGTTTGCCACCATTATCGTACTTGGACCGCCAGTGGTTGGCGTGGTGATATTTGAGGTACTGCTAAATGCCACCGCTATGTTCAACCATGGCAACATGCGACTGCCGGAGAATATTGATCGGATACTACGTCTGTTTGTGGTTACGCCAGACATGCATCGGGTGCATCATTCGGTGATACCTGAAGAGACCAACAGTAACTTCGGTTTTAACCTGCCATGGTGGGATAGGATCTTTGGCACCTACAAAGCACAGCCGGAGGCTGGACACCAAGGCATGACCATCGGCATACAGGGTTTTAACCAACCAAAACAGATAAGCTGGCTGACGGGGATGCTGGCCCTGCCATTTATCGCCAAGGCTGGTGGTTACAGCATTAATGAGCGTAGATGGGAAAAACCTGATTCGGAAGATTGAGCAACGGCCTCGCTATAATAGGTGGTTACCCAAAAACACCAGAATCACTTTCTACGTAATCGAACTTGTGAAACTAAAAAGCCATGAAATTATATGGCCTAACAACTTACAAGGTGCATCAAATGAAACAGTATAAATGTGAAGTCTGCGGTTATATCTATGATGAGGCAGTCGGCGCCCCAGAGGATGGCATTCCAGCCGGAACAAAATGGCAAGATGTGCCGGAAGACTGGGAGTGCCCGGATTGTGGAGCAGCTAAAGAGGATTTTACGTTGCTTGAGTAACTAATCCGGCCAAACGTCCATTATCAAAAGCCGGTAAATACCATATTTATTGCATGGCGGTTTTCCTGGAAACCGGTCTTGACATGACAACGCCCCTGGGCGACTATCCGATCTAACAGCTTGTGAATTTTTTATATTTTTAGGTACTCAAAACCGCAAACCATGAACCGTTCTAAGATGACCATCAGCCAATCTGCCGCCCGCGTGGTGGTATCTGTCGTCTCTGTAGTGAACGTCGTGGTGGCCTCTGCGCCGTAGCGGGATTGGTAACAGACTAATCAAACCCCGCCGGCGCACACCGGCGGGGTTTTTTATTGCTCGCCGCCGGTCCAGCCCAAGGGGTCTAATCCAGGAGAGCCTTAATCATGTACACAATGACCGGAGCAGAGCTAACCATCCGTCTGCTCGAACGCCATGGGATTGAAATCATCGCCGGAATCCCCGGTGGCGCCAACCTGCCACTGTACGATGCCCTGTATAACAGCGAGAAGATACGTCATGTCCTGGCCCGGCATGAACAGGGAGCGGGGTTTATTGCCCAGGGCATGGCCCGCGTCACCGGACGACCTCAGGTGTGTTTTGCCACATCCGGCCCCGGCGCCACCAATGTACTGACGGCGATTGCAGATGCCAAACTGGATTCGATCCCGGTTATCTGCATCACCGGGCAAGTACCCAGCAGCATGATCGGCAGCGACGCCTTCCAGGAGGTGGATACCTACGGGCTGAGCATTCCCATCACCAAGCACAACTTTCTGGTCCGCAGCGCAGAAGAGCTGCTGGAGACCATCCCGGCCGCGTTCCGTATTGCATCTTCCGGCCGCCCCGGACCGGTATTGATCGATATACCCAAAGACGTTCAGAGTCAGCAGATAAGCTTCGAGAAGTGGCCGGAACTTGGCGTCCCAACCAAGGCAGAACCGCCCAACCGGACCGGGCTGGAGCAGGCGGCAGCCATGATCAACACGGCCAAACGGCCGATCCTCTATCTGGGTGGCGGCGTGATCATATCCAATGCCGCCGACCATGCTCGGACCCTGATGGAAAAGTCCAGCCTCCCCACCACCATGACCCTGATGGGCCTGGGGGCAGTACCGGTGGACCACGGACTCTCTCTGGGGATGCTTGGCATGCACGCCGCCCCCTATACCAACATGGCGCTGGAGGCCTGCGATCTGTTGATCGCGATCGGAGTACGCTTCGATGACCGCGCCACCGGCAAGGTCTCCGCCTTCTGCCCCAACGCCAAGATCATCCATATCGATATAGACCCCAGCGAATTGGGAAAGATCAAACAGGCCCATGTGGGGATAACCGGTGATGTTCATGCCGTACTGGAACAGCTGATACCCATGATCTCAGCCAACAGCCGTAAACAGTGGCTAGCCGAAGTCAACGACCTGAGGCAGGCTCATCCGTTTCTGGCCCCGGAAGTAAACAAGGCCAACAGCGCCTACGGCTCCATCCGCAAGATTGCAGAGCTGGTTAGCGACGATGCCATAGTCACTACGGATGTAGGTCAACACCAGATGCGTACGGCCCAGCTCTATCCATTTCGCAAGCCCCGGCGCTGGCTCACATCCGGCGGCCTGGGAACCATGGGGTTTGGCCTGCCCGCAGCCATCGGTGCTGCTCTGGCTGAACCGGATAACACAGTTATCTGCTTCACCGGCGACGGCAGTCTGATGATGAACATCCAGGAACTGGCCACAGCGGTGGAGCAGCGGGTTAACATAAAGATCATCCTGATGAACAACAATGCCCTGGGTCTGGTGCACCAACAACAGACCCTGTTCTACAGGCAGCGCACCTTTGCCTCAGACTATGAGTCACAAATGGACTTCATAGCAATAGCCACAGGTTTTGGTATGCCTAGCTATGACATGGCCACTGTTGATGGCCATGAAGAGCTGCTCAGGAAGGCGCTGGAGAGCGAAGGCCCCTGCCTTATCCATATACCTCTGGACGTGAACGAAAAGGTATTCCCCATGGTACCGCCGGGCGCCGCCAACATAGATATGATTGGAGGTACAGACAATGTCACTGCCTGAACAGAACAACAGCAATGAGACCCGCCGCGGGATTTTGGAGCTGACGGTGCGTAATCACCCTGGAGTAATGTCCCATATATCCGGCCTGTTTGCCCGTCGCGCCTATAACGTGGAGGGAATCCTGTGTATGCCCATCGGTAACAAGGAACGGAGCCGTATCTGGCTGCTGGTGGATGAGGATCAACATCTGGAGCAGATGATTAAACAGGTGGAGAAGCTGGAGGATGTGCTGGATGTCTGCCGGCATGACGCGGATCACCAGGTATTCATTAAGCTGGAGGAGTTTTTTCTAGCCTAGGAGTCTGGCAAAAGTTTGCAATAAGCTGGAGTTAGATCTAACATATCAGCAATATTGTTCTTATTTTGTCATTTTTCCTGCGCCGGAGCATCCTCTCATCCATGATTACTAACCTGGTTGGAAACCGCATCCGAGAGCTAAGGGCCAGGCGCAAGATGACCCAGCAGCAGTTGGCCGACAGGGCCGAGATCCCACGCGCCACCCTGGCGACGATTGAAAAGGATGAATCCAACCCCAGTCTCACTGCCGTGCACAAGATATCAGTAGCCCTGGACTGCACTATAGATGATCTGCTGGAGACACATCACGATCGGGTAGAACTAACCCGCAGAGAGGTTATGGGGAGATCTGAGTCAGGTGACGGATCGTACCGGGCCACAACCGTATCCCCTCTGGGCAGTCCGTCCATCTTGCAACAACTGTTCCAACTCGACCCGAAATCCACCTATCACGGCAAACCGCACCCACCTGGAAGCGAGGAGTATCTGCACATAACGCAAGGAGAGGTTGTGCTGGAGATCGCCAGCGAGAACACGAGTCTAAGGAAGGGCGACAGCGCCCATTTTCGTGGCAACGTCAAACACAGCTATCACAACCGGGGGGAAACCCAGGCCCGGGGAATTGTTACCATCCTGGAGTTTCCTGACGTAGGTTAATTTGAACCTGTTCGTACTAACCGACGTTTGCCAGCTTTTTCAGGGCGTCCTGATCCAACAATTGCACATTCTTGTTGCGAATATTGATCACTCCCAGCTTCTGGAGTTTCATAAGGATCCGGCTCACGGTCTCACTGGCAAGGCCAAGGTAACTGGCAATATCACTGCGTGACATACTCAATCTAAAGTCCTGCCCAGAGATACCACGCTCACTCTTACGGGAAGATACATTCAGCAGGAAGGCTGCCAGACGCTGTTCACTATTTTGGTGTATCAGTGACACCTTCAGCTCATGGTTAAAGGTAATTTCATCGCCAAGAACAGAGATTATCCCATCCTTCAAGTCAATTTCAGAACAGCTAACCTGTCGTAAATTCTCCAGCCGCAGTTCACAGACAATGCTTGCTTCCAGAGCGCGTGCGGTGCAGGTGTAGGTATTTCCAGCTATACCATCCGCGCCAACAATCTCACCTGCAAAGTGAAAACCAACCACCTTCTCTTGATCTTGATGTGGAAACATCAGGGATTTGAAAGCGCCGGATTTTACTGCGAAGAATGAGCGAAACGGGTCACCTGCCCTGAAGATGGTCTCTCCAGAGGATACCTTCTGAGATTTTAACAAAGTACCCTCAGGTAAGTTAACCTCGCCCTCATCGTACCCTAGAAGTTTACACAGAGCATCCAGACCACACTTCTTACAGTCAACCTCTATGTTTTTCCTCTTTTTTCCTGACTTTGGCACACCACTGGGAGAGTTGTGTCCCTCACTAGATTTACCCATTTTAAACCTACTTAATCAGAGTACCGGGACTCTGGAATAACAATTACATCTGTAGCAATACAACCAGTATCTCCACCTATTTGTACAGACAGGAATGCAGTAATTCATCCAGTTAACTTCTGCTTTTTTATACTAAAAACTTATTCGTACCTGCGTCTTCTATCCATATAGCGCGATAAAACCGACATAATGAGACAAATGGCATATTCTCATTTAAATATGGTTTCTATGGAAAATCCATCCTTTTCCAGAATAACCCGCAATCTTTTTAAGCCATCCATCTGTATTTGCCGCACCCTCTCCCTGGTCACACCAAGCTCCTTGGCTACCTGCTCCAAGGTGGAGATCTCATAACCATGCAGACCAAATCGTCTTTCTACCACCTCGCGTTGCTTCTCATTCAACTTACTTAGCCATGTATCCAGATTCGAACTAAGACTTTCATTCTGTATTTTATCGGCCGGATCTTCCGATTTTATATCCGAAATAGTATCCAGCAGCGGTTTATCTGCATTCTTTCCAAACGGCGTGTCCACAGAGGTGATGCGTTCGTTAAGACCCAACATCCGTTTTACTTCACCTATCGGCCTATCCAGGAGGTCGGCAATCTCTTCTGGCTTGGGCTCATGATCCTGGCTTTGAGCCAGCTTGCGGTTTGCGCGCAGATAGATGTTTATCTCTTTTACCACATGAATCGGCAAACGTATTGTACGAGTCTGGTTCATGATGGCCCGCTCAATAGTCTGACGTATCCACCAGGTAGCATAGGTCGAGAAACGAAATCCGCGTTCCGGATCAAATTTCTCCACCGCCCGCATCAACCCCAGGTTTCCCTCCTCAATAAGATCCAGCAATGCAAGGCCACGGTTCATATAACGTCGCGCAATCTTCACCACCAGACGCAGATTACTCTCAATCATGCGCAACCTGGATGGTTCATGCCCCTTCTGGGCCTTACGGGAAAAATAGACCTCCTCTTCTGCGGTCAACAGCTCAGATGCACCAATCTCATTCAGGTAGAGGCGTGTCGCATCCATCTGCGTAGCACTTACATACTCTAGTTTATTTGTCTTTACCGCCTCTTTAACTACGACCGCATCGGAATCAACATCCTGTTGCACGCTGCTATCTTCTGCATCGGCAAGATCAACCTCCGTTTCAACAGCATCAACCTCATCCTTTTTAACCATACAACCTCTCCAGGACAAATTAATCTTTCAAGCTATTACTTACGTGGCAATAATCGTAATGGATCTACTGGAATACCATTGCGTCTTATCTCAAAATGTAAAGCCACGTTACCACTTCCGTTGGTTCCCATATCTGCAATATGAGCTCCCTTCTTCACTTGGTCTCCCTCTTTAACCAGGAGCCGTTTATTATGTCCATACGCACTCAGATAGTTTTTATTATGTTTTATAATCAACAACTTCCCATATCCAATAAGTCCACTCCCACTATACACGACTGTCCCCGTCTCGGCCGCTTTAATATCTTGCCCCAGCCGTCCGGTCAGCATTAATCCTTTGCGGCTGTGGTCTCCTTTTTTAAAACCCACTTTGACCCTACCATTTGTCGGCCATTGCCAGCGAAGCTTTAGGGAATAATTTGGTTTTTTTTGTGGGGTGATCCTCTTGTTTTGCCCTGGATCTACTTTTGACACAACAGATGGCTGCGCTTTGCTCGCGCGTGCAGGCTTTATGATGGGGAACTTACTCTTCGCAATATCCCTGCTAGCCTGGTACTTCACCCGGAGTTTCCGCCCAGGATAGATGCTGTAAGGGAATCTTATATTGTTCCTCTTGGCAAATTCCCTGTAGTCCAAACCATATCTCCATGCGATTGAGTAGATAGTGTCTCCTCTTCTGACCGTATAGAATTTGGAATTGGAAGTGGGAGCATACGCACGCTGATGCCCCACCTCGCGGCTAACTACGGGGGCAGGCCTTGGCGGTGCGCATCCATTCAACAATACCAAGGCTAGCAATGTAGTCAGAATGACACGCAGGGAGAGATTGAAACGTCTGAAGCTGAAAAAACTATGGTCGAGCAAACTGCCAATTTTAGGCGGGGATATAGCATTGAATTGTGGGTGTAACCAATTCACAAATTCACTACCACTTTATAATCACCAGCAGGATCACTAACAGTGCTACGGTTATCCAACCGATGATATCTATATATTTCCGCAGGGTCTCTTCCATGTTCTTGCCGCCCCAGAACAGCAGTGCTGCCACCAAAAAGAATCTGGCTCCCCTTCCGATCGCAGAGGCAACCACAAAAGGCAAAAAGGCCATCGAGATAACCCCTGCAGTTATGGTGAACACCTTGTATGGTATGGGTGAAAACCCAGCCAGAAATACCGCCCAGAACCCCCAGGCATCAAACCACTCCTTGGCTTGCAGATATTTAGGGTAGTAGCCGGCATCTCGCAGTAAGGGTTCAACCAGTTCAAATGAAAACATGCCTATCAGGTAACCCAGCATTCCTCCAAGAACAGAGGTCACTGTTGTAAGCAGGGCAAAATTCCATGCCTTGTGCGGATTGGCCAGTACCATCGGTGCCAGCATCACATCCGGGGGAATAGGAAAGAAGGATGACTCGGAGAAACTCAGTGCCGCAAGATAACGCGGAGCATGTTTGTGCCGTGACCAAATTAGAACCCGTTCATAGATAGGAGAAAACCACCTCATCGCTGAACCCCTCCCAACAGAGGCACAAAAATCACCCTCTCAAGTATCTGCTTGTCGTACCCATCTTCAGTCTTTGTAACCTTCACCAATACCTGCTCCCGATCAGATCCAACTGGCAGAACCAGTCTCCCACCTACCTGTAACTGGTCAACCAGCGCCAAAGGGATTCCTGCCGGCGCTGCTGTGACCATAATGCCATCATAAGGGGAATATTCTGGAAGTCCCATGCCACCATCACTCAGTTTCAGGCGAACATTGGTCAACCTCATCTCTTGCAGACGAACAGTTGCCTGCTGTAACAGTGGCTCTATCCTCTCTACGCTATAGACTCGACCCACCATCTGGGCCAGTACTGCTGTCTGATAACCAGATCCGGTACCAACTTCCAGAACAGTATTGAGAGGTCCATCCTCGAATAGGAGTTCCGTCATACGGGCCACGATATATGGCTGGGAGATAGTCTGACCCAGACCGATTGGCAGCGCTGTATCCTCATAGGCCCTGCTAGCGAGCGCCTCATCAACAAATATATGTCTTGGGGTATTGCGCATTACCTCCAGCACCCGCATGTTTTTGATGCCTTCCTCGCGCAGACGCTCAATCAGACGGTTACGGGTGCGCATCGAGGTCATGCCTATGCCACGGTGGTGCGACCTGCTCACTTAGCAACCTCCGGTAACCAGTCACTGATTACATCCAAAGCCGCATGATTTGTCAGGTCTACCTGGAGCGGTGAAACCGAGACATACCCTTCCCTGACCGCATGAAAATCCGTCCCAGGCCCGGCATCCTGTTCTGCCCCGGCTGGACCCACCCAGTAGATGGTGTTGCCACGTGGATCATTCCCCTTTACCACCGGCTCCGCCTTATGCCTGTGCCCAAGCCGGGTTGATTGATAACCTCGAATTTGCTCGTAAGGCAGATCAGGTACATTGATATTGAGAATGGTGTCGGCCGACAATGGTCTTTGTTGCAGTTGCAGCACCATCTCCCGAATCACTCTGGCACCTGTTGCGTAGTGATTTGGATTTGATGAGTTCATGGATATGGCTATTGCAGGAAGCCCGAGAAACCGTCCTTCGGTGGCGGCGGCAACCGTGCCGGAATAGAGGACGTCATCGCCCATATTGGCACCTGAATTTATCCCAGCTATGACCATGTCCGGCTCTTCGTCCAGCAAGCCGGTAATTGCCAAGTGTACACAATCCGTGGGTGTTCCATCCACCCGGATGAATCCATTAGGCTCGGTGTGGGCGCGCACCGGATTCGTGAGGGTTAGGGAATTGCTGGCCCCACTGCGGTCCAGCTCAGGTGCTACTACTATAATATCGGCAATATCTGCGAGACTTTGAGCCATCATCTCCAGCCCCGGCGCTCTATAGCCATCGTCATTACTCAGAAGGATCTTCATACAATAAACACACCACCGCGAAAACTGGTTAACACCATCGTTGCAATTTTTGCAGGCATTAACTGACGAAATAATCCATCCCCAGACGCCACATGTTAACATCCGCATACCGCCGACTGTAAGGTCATCAGGCACTCTTATATGTAATATCGGTAAACTATATCAGAGTACGGTTATAGTGTCGGCCCTGGGGCACCCATATATACTCATAACATGTCAGAAGACCCAACCAAAAAGGCGCAGGATATAAAACTGTTTCGGGAGATGATGCGCGATGCCTCTCCCATGGAACAGGATAAGATCAAGCCATGGCACAAACGCCTCCCACCACACCCGTTATGCCATAACCAGCCAGAGCAGAATGAGTTGCCGCTGGACGGCCTCTCGGAAACGGAGATTGAGACGGGAGATGAACTGTCGTTCATGCGTCCGGGGCTACAGAAACGGGTATTTCAGGACCTGCGCCGCGGCAGGCTGGAGATAGAGCTGGAGCTGGATCTACACGGACTCACCGCCCGCCATGCCCAGAGTGCGCTGGAACAATTTCTCCGTGACTGCCACCGCAGGGAGATACGCAGTGCGCGCATCATTCACGGGAAGGGGTATGGCTCAGAGGGTAGGCAACCGGTGTTAAAACACAAGGTAAACCTGTGGCTACGCCAACGCCAGGATGTGCTGGCATTCTGTTCGGCTACATCACGCGACGGCGGCACCGGAGCGGTCTATATCTTACTACGTTCCATCAGAAAAAATAGATACTGACAACCCCACCAATCTTAAACTACCCGCGATACGGCCTTGGGAGTCCAGCCAGCTTGCATAATTGGCTAACAGGGCCACGTGGAAAGATCATATTCAAGTGGTCGGTTAGAATTTTACGGTCGTAGGACGTCTTACCTATACTGCCGCCAATCTCCTTGACAACCACTTGCATGGTTGGATGCGTGGCATTCTTATTCCAGTATCGTCGGAAATATTTCACAAATCCCTTGTGGTCGTCCTTAAGCTGATATCCATCGTTCCTTGCTATTACCTCTGCGATATCCTCTGTCCAATCATTGGGATTGATCAAAAATCCTTCTTCATCCACAGGTATGTCTCTACCTTCAAGCTTGAGTACCATTTAAAGCCTCCCTACATCAACTCTGCTAATTCTACTTGGCTATATCAGATAACCTTCCCCGTAATGGTCAAACTAAGACGACGATACTTTCACATCACAATTGATAAATGTAGCTCAATATTGTGATTTGTGTCACATTTTTTCGATATTTGTGATGTATTTCATGGCTGAAAAGCAAAATCATTTGTGAACTTGTGACTAATTATTTGAATAATCACGCAAAAATACAGGATAAACCAGACCTCTGAATGAGCGACATCCGCCACTCAGTTAGATGATCAGAGCGATAAAATCACAGAGCGGTTGTGCAAATTTCTTCAGCTAGATGAATTAGAATACTAGCAGGGGCAGACATGCCAGTTTCCCGCACTGTGCTGAGTTAAACCAGAGCCGATGTAGCGGTTTATTCAGCAACTTATGAAGACCATACCTAAACAACCGAAACGATCTCCCGCAGCACCATGGTTGCGTAGCTGCCGGGGCAAAGACCAAACCTAAGCTCCAGATCGCCCTCTGCCAGCCAGCTCCATTCCAACTCAATTGCCCTTGCCAGCAGGCCACGACGGTCATGGCTGAGGCCCAACCTGATCAGCCCTGCCAGCCACTCCGGATAGGCGTTCAAGACCGTCTGTTCCAGTTCTGCTGCCGCATCAGCTATCTGTTGCTGCCCTTTGCCCCAGAGTGGGCCGGTGGGATATATGTCTATATCGGCTATTCGTTGCCGAATGACCTCATCAATTTCAACTACCGGAAAATGGGAACGACTCCCATCCAGCAGCATGAGATCCCCCGGCATGGCTTGGTTCCAACTACCCTGCTCCACCCGTTTGGCCAAAACCAGGTTGAACAGATAGGACCTGGCAGCGGAAAGATAGATGCCGCGTTTATGCCGGGAAACCTTGTTCAGGTTGCCGGAAAAGAGCCTATCCGCCATCTCCAGGTTATTCTGATCGTGACCGAAGCGCTGTTCCCCAAAATAGTTGGGTACGCCCCGGATGGCTATCTGCTCCAGTCTACCCTCTACCTCGGACCGGTCTCCGTTCAGCTCACGCAGACGCAGGCAGAATCTGTTTTGCTCCAGCGCTCCACGCCGCAATTTGCGCCGATGCTTCACCGCCTCCAGCACCTGCACCTCATCCGACTCCAGTTGGGACCAGTCCGGTTCAGTTCCAGACGGGATACGAACAGAAAACCACTGACTGGTTACCGCGTTGCGATCCTTCAGACCGGCATAACCCACATCCCGGCCCGAGACCCCCACGAACTTTGCCAGTTGCTGTGCCAGCCAGTCGGTATTGGTATTACGTTTACGCAGGCGTAGCAACATGTGCTCGCCCTCGCCTTCCGGCTGGAACCCGAGCATCTCATCAACTTGAAAATCTTCCGGCTGACTGCGTATTACCGCAGTGGCCTGTGGCTGGCCTAAAGTGTATGGAAGGCGAGTGACTGGGATAAACCTGGAGTGCGGAGTTTCATCCACTTAACAGCACCACGGCATGGGCGGCTATGCCCTCGCCCCGCCCCGCATAACCCATGCCCTCAGTGGTGGTAGCCTTGATATTTACCTGGGTCTCAGGGATGAGCATATCTTCGGCAATATTTGCCCGCATCTCATCAAGATACGGCGCCAATTTAGGAGCCTGAGCGATGATAGTCATATCGGCATTCAGGATGGAGCGGTCGCCAGATCTGATCATATACACCACCTGACGTAACAGAATACGGCTGTCGATCCCTTTAAAATCATCGCTGCTATCCGGGAAGTGTTGGCCTATATCACCCATGGATGCAGCCCCAAGAATAGCGTCACACAGGGCGTGGATCATCACATCACCGTCAGAGTGCGCGATCAGGCCGTGATCATGTTCTATCTCGACACCACCCAGAACCAATCTCAATCCAGACCCAAGACGATGGGCATCAAATCCATGTCCAACTCGCATCACCCCCTCCCTTGTTGCTCTAAATAAAAGGCCGCCAGAGAGATATCTTCGGGGCGGGTTATCTTGATATTGTCATCATGTCCCTCAATCATCCGCGGATTAGCTCCTGTCAGTTCCATAGCGCTGGCATCATCTGTAACCGTATAGCCATTTGCGATAGCCTGCTCCAGAGCCTGACACAGTGCCCCCAGGCGAAACATCTGAGGCGTCTGTGCATGCCAGAGTCCATCCCGCGATACCGTCTGCGAAACACTATCTCCCGCCTCGACACGTTTCATGGTGTCGTGTACCGGCACACCCAGCAGTCCACCGACCGGATGATCCATAACGCTGTCGATCAAATGATTCAGGTCTTCCAGACGCAGACATGGTCTGGCCGCATCATGCACCAGCACCCAATCTTCTGATGCGGCTGTCTGTTGTAGCAGTCGCAACGCATTGTGCACCGAATGGCAGCGCTCGGCACCACCATCCGCAAGGTGTATTTTTTGCTGACCCCCCAGGGTTACATCCCCCCACCATTCATCCTCTGGTGAGATGGACAGGTAGATTCCGTCGATACGCGGGCAGGCCAGCAGGGTTTCCAGGGTGTGTTCAATGACCGGGCGGCCATTTAGTTGCAGATACTGTTTTGGTATAGCGCTGCCCATCCTGCGCCCGACCCCGGCCGCAGGAACCACAGCCCAGTACCTAGCCTGGCTCATTTGGATTTCCCTTTCGGGGAGTCGATTATCTGATAAAACTCTTCAGTATCGCGAATCATCCCCAACTCGCTGCGAGCGCGTTCCTCGATGGCATCCAGGCCTTTTTTCAGATCCTTGACCTCGGCGCGCAGAGCATTATTGCGCTGTTGCATCGCATCCAATTTACTCTTTTGGACTGTTACCTCCTGGCGCAGAGCATGAAGCTCAGCCAGACTTCCCTCCCCCACCCAGAGGCGGTACTGAAGAACCAGCAGCAGAAATATCAAGATCCCGATAACAACGCGCATATCTAAGTTTTGCTATACCCATGTTGACCCATACTCATCAGGCTATCTGTATTTGATGATCTAATCTACAGTCAGGCATATCAAACTATCCAAGCAGCAAACACTCCTAGCCGACAACTCCCGCAGGAAATGCCCCCATACCTGCATAGACCGCGTCATCTCCAAGCTGATCTTCGATTCGCATCAACTGGTTATATTTAGCCACCCGATCAGATCGACTGAGTGAACCGGTCTTGATCTGACCGGTGTTTGCGGCTACGACCAGATCCGCGATAGTGGTGTCCTCGGTCTCACCGGAGCGATGTGAAATCACTGCTGAGTATCCGGCGTCATGGGCCATACGAATGGCTTCCATGGTCTCGGTCAGGGTTCCGATCTGGTTGAGCTTAATCAGGATTGAGTTAGTTATATTCTGCTCGATACCACGCGCCAGGATCTTGGTGTTAGTCACAAACAGGTCGTCACCTACCAACTGTATGCGATCACCCAACCTCTCGGTCAGCAGCTTCCAGCCATCCCAGTCACTCTCGTCCATTCCGTCTTCGATGGATATGATCGGGTACTGATCGGCCAGAGCCGCCAGATAATCCACAAAACCGGCAGCGTCAAACTTGCGGCCTTCCGAGGCAAGATCATACATACCGTCCCGGTAAAATTCCGAGCTGGCCGTGTCCAGTGCCAGGTAGATATCGCTGCCCGCCTTAAATCCGGCTTTGTCGATGGCTTCAAGGATTACCTCAATAGCAGCCTCGTTGGATGGCAGATCGGGGGCGAAGCCGCCTTCGTCACCTACGGAGGTGTTCAGGCCACGTCCTTTCAGCACGCTCTTCAGGGAGTGGAATACCTCGGCACCGTAGCGGATTGCCTCGCGCAGAGATGGGGCACCGGTGGGCATAATCAGAAACTCCTGAAGATCCACGCTGTTATCGGCATGGGCGCCGCCGTTGATGATATTCATCATCGGCACCGGCATACGGTAAGGTCCGGGAGAGAGATAGCGGTACAGCGGCAGGCAACCCTCCTGGGCGGCGGCGTGAGCGGCGGCCAGAGAGACAGCAAGGATGGAGTTGGCACCCAGACGGTCCTTATTCTCGGTACCATCCAGCTCGATCATCTTGCGATCTATAGCCTCCTGGTCTGTTACCTCCATACCACAGATGGCACTGTTTAACTCACCGGCAATATTCGCCACTGCCTGCAACACACCCTTACCGCAGTAACGCGACTTGTCGCCATCTCGCAGTTCCAGTGCCTCACGCGAACCGGTAGAGGCGCCGGATGGTACGACAGCACGACCGAAGGCGCCGTCAGCAGTGATTACATCGGCCTCGACGGTTGGATTGCCCCGTGAATCAAGAATTTCACGAGCGCGGATATCAACTATTTCAGACATGCTTAATCTCCTTGTGTATATCTGGTAACGGACATCTTTAACCAGTTAGGCCAGATTTGATTTTATACTTTAAACTGCTCCCCAGGCCAGGATCCGGCCGGGATGGTAATTTTTTACAACCTGATGGGTTTGACCGTCTGATCGATTAGCTGCAGTGTCTCCAGCAGGTCCTCCATGGCATCCAGCGGCCATGAGTTGGGGCCATCGCTCAGGGCCTGCTCTGGGTCTGGATGGGTCTCCATAAACAGACCTGACACCCCTGCTGCAACCGCAGCACGCGCCAGCACCGGGACAAATTCCCGCTGGCCACCAGAGCTGGTCCCCTGCCCACCGGGTAGCTGTACTGAATGGGTAGCATCGTAGACCACCGGGCAACCGGTCTCACGCATCACCGCAAGGGAGCGCATATCCGATACCAGGTTGTTGTAGCCAAAAGATGCACCGCGTTCGCACACCATAATCTGTTCATTACCCACGGCCTTGGCCTTGGTCACTACATGCTGCATATCCCAAGGTGCCAAGAACTGGCCCTTCTTGATATTCACCGGATTGCCCAATGCAGCTACGGCTTGGATAAAATTGGTCTGACGACAGAGAAATGCCGGGGTTTGCAGCACATCCACCACATCAGCCACCTCATCCAAGGGGGTGTCTTCATGGATATCGGTCAATACCGGCAGCCCGATCTGCTCACGCACCTGCTGTAGAATACGCAGCCCCTCCTCTATTCCGGGTCCGCGATAGCTATCACCGGAGGAACGATTGGCCTTGTCAAAGGATGATTTGAAGATGAAGTTGATACCCAGCTTGGAGGTAATCTCCTTCAATCTCTGGGCAGTATCCAGAATCAGTTTCTCACTCTCTATGACGCACGGCCCCGCAATCAGGAACAGGGGCTGATCCAGGCCTACCTCAAAGCCGCAGAGCTTCATGCCTGCTCAACCACCCGGCATTGCCCTGCTTGAAACTTTAGGGCCGCCTGGACGAACCCGGTAAACAGCGGGTGTCCGTCTCTAGGGGTAGAGGTGAATTCCGGATGGAACTGACAGGCGATGAACCAGGGGTGTTCTGGTATCTCCACCATCTCCATGAGTCTGCCATCCATGGAGCGGCCGCATATCTTGAGACCAGCCTGCTCCAGAGTATCCAGATACTTGTTGTTGAACTCATAGCGGTGACGATGGCGTTCCACAATCACCTGGCTTGCATAAAGCTCTTGAGCACGACTGTTTGCGGACAGTCGGCACTCCTGACCACCCAAACGCATGGTGCCGCCCAAGTCCGATTCCTCGTCTCTAACCTCGGTCTGGCCATCGGCATTCAGCCATTCGGTAATCAGGGCAATAACCGGATGCGGGGTATTGCGATCAAACTCTGTGCTATGGGCTCCCTCCAGTCCAGCCACATTGCGGGCGAACTCGATGACAGCCACCTGCATACCAAGACATATACCAAGATAGGGTACGTCGTTCTCACGGGCATACTGGACTGTAGATATCTTGCCCTCAATGCCTCTGTCGCCAAAGCCTCCCGGCACCAGGATTGCGTCCACACCGTTTAGACAGTCGGTTCCGCTAGTTTCAATATCCTCGGCGTCCACATAGATGATCTTCACCTTGGTCAGGGTATGGATACCGGCGTGTATCAGCGACTCAGTGAGGCTCTTATAGGCCTCGGTTAGATTCATATATTTGCCCACCATGGCGATCTTCACTTCATTGTCGGCCTGTTCCAGGCCGTCTACCACCTGGCGCCATTCGGTCAGATCCGCCGGTGGTACGTTCAAGCCAAACTGGCGTACCACGATCTCATCCAGATACTGCTCATGCAGCAATAGTGGAATGCGGTAGATGTGGTCCGCATCCGGCGCTGAAATAACGGACTCCTCCGCCACGTTGGTAAACAGTGAGATCTTGCGACGCTCTTTATCCGGGAGCGGGTGGTCGCTTCGGCAAAACAGGATGTCGGGCTGGATACCTATGGACCTGAGCTCTTTTACCGAGTGCTGAGTCGGCTTGGTCTTTACCTCGCCTGCGGTCTTGATGTAGGGCACCAGGGTCAGATGCATAAACAGGGCATTGGCATGCCCCATCTCCACACCCATCTGGCGAATCGCCTCCAGAAATGGCAGGGACTCGATGTCACCCACGGTTCCACCAATCTCTACCAGACATACGTCAGCGTCACCGGCGCCCAGCAGCACGCTCTCTCTTATCTGATTGGTGATGTGCGGGATGACCTGCACCGTACCACCCAGATAATCCCCGCGCCGCTCTTTGCGGATGACGCTGTCGTAGATCTGGCCGGTGGTGAAGTTGTTGTTCTTCCCCATGGTGGTGCGCACGAAGCGTTCATAATGCCCCAGATCCAGATCGGTCTCGGCGCCGTCTTCTGTAACGAAGACCTCTCCGTGCTGAAATGGACTCATGGTTCCCGGATCTACGTTGATGTAGGGATCCAGCTTTATCATGGTTACTTCGAGACCACGGGCCTCTAACAGTGCACCCAGAGATGCAGACGCAATCCCTTTACCCAGGGAGGAGACAACACCGCCCGTAATAAATACAAATTTGCTCATGAAACCTACTTAAATTAGTTATGGAAATATTGCTAACTGGACGGCGTTACAAGTTACCAGAAGCCCGGTCCTTCTACAATGGAATATCCACCCATTATCCAGCGTTCATAGCTGAAATATTTTGGTTATGTGATTTAACAATCATGATATGTGGGCGACTTTGGACAGCGAACAACGTCCACCTCCTTACACTACGAATTTTATAGGCATATAAGCCGAGGATGTTTTTTCTTGATCTAAATCAACTAAAATTGCAGAATAGGACAATGGACAACCTAGCAGATCATGGCCGTGGCTAATAATAAGATCGTATCGATTGATAGCAAGAAAGTACGTTGTGAAACTTGCAATGTAGCTTCACTGGTGCTCCCGGATCACCTGGCCCCCAAAGAGATCGAACTATTCGAGTCTATAGTGACTCACTGCTGCCTGGTCCACCGAGGCGAATATGTCCTTCATTCGGGAGACCCGTTCCGCAGCATCTACGTCATAAAGTCGGGTTCAATCAAGACCTACACCAGAAAAGAGGCCGGAAATAACCAGATAACAGGATTCTATCTACCTGGAGAACTGATCGGTCTGGATGCCATTGAAGAGGGTGTGCACCACTGCTCAGCCAGGGCACTGGAAACATCTGCTGTTTGCGAAATTCCATTCGACCGCCTGGAAGAGCTAAGTTCCACCATCCCAGACCTGCAACATCAGATGTATCGGCTCCTGAGCAAAGAGATATTCCACGAGACCAGCCTCCTTACCCTGTTGGGCAGCAAAAACGCAGAAGAGAGATTGGCCGGGTTTCTGCTGGATTTCTCCAACCGCTTCAAACAACGCGGTTTCTCGGCAACCGATTTCTACCTCAGCATGTCACGTAACGACATCGGCAGCTATCTAGCTCTGGCCGTGGAGACAGTAAGCCGCCTGTTTACCCGCTTCCAGGATGACGGACTGCTACAGGTGGAGCGTAAGCATGTGCAGTTAAATGATATAGACCGGCTCAAGGCGCTATTCAACGGCGGCGGTCAACGCGGTCGGGAAAAACAAGCATATAAGAAGTGACTAATCCTCGGCACCACCCCGCCAGACACAGAATCCAGATTCTCCCTCAATTGCATCCAGACGGTTATTGTGGGCCTGCAACTCCTGCTCTCCAGCCGTAACCACCCTGAGCGCGGGGCGATCTTGCGCAATACGCCGCACCAGCGCCTCTCCTGAGCCATCTATCCCGGCAGAAAGACCGTCCAGCATCAGCGCGGTTTGACCACCGGTCATGGCCAGATATACGTCAGAAAGGATCTCGGCATCCAACAAAGCGCCGTGCAATTCACGTTGGCTGTTATCTATGCCATAGCGTTTACACAGCGCATCGAGACTATTTCTCTGACCAGGATGAGACTTTTTCGCCAGCACCAGACTGTCGGTGATGCTGCAATACTTCTCCAGTTTCTCCCAGCTGCCATCCAGCAGTGACAACTCACGATTTATAAACCCCACATCAAACGGAGCATTGTGGATTATGAGTTCAGCGCCGGACACGTAGGCCATGAAGTCCTCGGCAATATCACCAAAGCGGGGTTTATCCTCCAAATAATCATTAGTGATTCCATGTACTTCAACCGCAGCAGCATCGATCTCCCGATCCGGCTGTAGATATTGGTGAAAGATGTTTCCGGTAAGTCGCCGGTCAATCAGCTCGACACAGCCAATCTCAATAATCCTGTGTCCCTGCTTGGGTTCCAGGCCGGTGGTCTCGGTATCTAGTACAATCTGGCGCATTCTTCACTCATAAGCCTGTAGTTAGTGCCTTGCCATAAACAAAAAATTAACCGCGAAGAACGCGAAGTTAATATATTGATTGACATAGTGTTTCCTTTGCGCTCTTTGCGACCTTTGCGGTTAAACAGGTGTTTCTGGACAGGTACTAGTTAAGGTTAGTCGATAGTAACAAGGCGAAAGTTGTTCTTTCCTAGTCAGGATTCATCAATCCCTTTGTTGGCCAGAGCGTCCGCCAACTCATTTTCCGGGTGCCCGCTGTGGCCTTTGACCCAATCCCAGGACACATCATGCCGGGAGGCCAGCGCATCCAGCTCCAGCCACAGGTCGCTGTTTTTCACCGGCTTTTTGGCGGCAGTGCGCCAGCCATTGCGTTTCCAGTTATGAATCCACTCGGTGATACCCTTCTTTACATACTGGGAATCGGTGGTGACACGCACAGCGGCTGGCCGGGTCAGCTCTTCCAAGGCCATTATCACCGCCTTGAGTTCCATGCGATTATTTGTGGTATCGCCCTCGCCCCCGTACAACTGTTTTTCTTTACCCTTAAACCGCATCACCGCACCCCAACCACCTGGTCCGGGATTACCTCTGCAGGCGCCATCGGTAAAAATATCCACTCTCTCAGACATCATAGTTTCTCGTTGTTGGTTCAATCAGTTTACCGCCTAACGCCCGCGTCCGCTTCCTCCAGTCCGGTCGCACCGGGGTGAGTGTGGACACCCTCTTTACCGCCTGAACCACGTAGCCAGCTGAAAAAAATGGCCAATATTTCGGACCAGCTTGTTCAAGAAACATTAGACGATTCATCATGGACTCACTCTGCAACGGTGGCCGAAACATTACCGGCTTGATCACCTCCACATTAAAATCAAGCAATCGTAGCCAGTCCTGCAGACGAGGTATGGATATAAACTGCGCACACCATGGAATGGTTTTCCTGCGCTTTAGCAGAAGCTTATATATTCCCCAGACACTCCATGGATTAAATCCGGTGATAAGAATGCGTCCTTCCGGAATAAGGATCCGTTCAATCTCCCGTAAAACCCGATGCGGATCAGCGGTGAAATCCAGGGTATGTGGTACCAGGACCGCGTCCACACTCTCGGTTGCGATAGGCAGCTGCAACATATCCATCTGAGCGTCAATCCTTATCTGGTCCTTACCCTTATTGGACGCCAGCACCAGACAACAGCCAGTACGACACTCCTTCAGGGGTTCGTCATAAATGCCAGCCATCCCCAACTGCACCAGGTAATACCCGAAAAGCTTCGGCAGCAGTTCATTCAGACAAGCTGTCTCCTGCTGCAAAAAAGCTCGTCCGGGATGCTGGCCGAACCAATCCTGCAAACCGTCAACAAGGTCTTGTTCTGATTGGCAAAAGTTGTTTCTGTCCATCGTTCTCAGGAAATTAGGTTCAATACTGAAGGCTCAATGAAACCATGATACTGGCAAATATCGAGAAGACCAGCGCTGTTTTGAGGGATCTCTGATTATTTCTTAGGTTCTCGCAATACCAGGATACAGCGCCATCAGCACGCATTTCAACTCATTGATAATAAAGGAAAGTAATAATCGACTCTCTATTTTTCCCATTCTGATAAATCCAGGATGAATCTATTCGTGATGGAAAAGCACGGGCGCTTTCAGTATAGTTCTCGACTCCTGTTTTCTGTGACCCATAAAACAACTATTACATGATGGGATAACCCAACTATATGCCAACTCATTATCTATCCCGTTCAGTCCTGGTCATTACCACGCTACTCTGTCTTTCCGGATGCAACCTCAACACCCTACTGCTAAAGGCTAATGATACCCAAGACAGCAGCACCGAGAACACCGCCACGACTGAACAAAGCGTTATTGCAGAAAAGCCGGATACCGCCCCAATCCCAGACCCCGCAATCCCAGACCGTATCATCCCGGAGCCAAAACAACCCCAAGATATAGACCTATGGCAACGGGTCCGCAACGGGTTCAAACTCCAGGTACCGGAAAACAAGTTGGTTACCAGACACGTCAACTGGTTTAAGAAACATAATTCCTACATCAACCGGTTACAGGAACGCGCAACACCCTATCTACACTTCATCACTCAAGAGGCCGAGAAACGCGGTCTGCCAGCAGAGTTGGTACTGTTACCAGCCGTAGAAAGCGCCTACCAGCCTTTCGCATATTCTCACGGCAGGGCGGCCGGTCTCTGGCAGTTTGTCCCATCCACCGGAAAACACTTCAAGCTTAAGCAGAATTGGTGGTATGACGGCAGACGTGATGTGGTGGCCTCTACCAAGGCCGCATTTGATTATCTGGAGTCTCTGGCCAGACGTTTTGATGGAGACTGGGAGCTGGCGCTCGCCGCCTATAACTCAGGCGCTGGCACAGTATCTAGCGCCATCAGAAAAAACAGACGCAAGGGCCTGCCTACCGACTTCTGGTCCCTAAAACTGCCACGAGAGACCTGTGACTACGTGCCGCGACTGCTGGCCCTGTCTAAGGTGATCAATGAACCGGCGGAATACGGCATATCCCTAAAGCCGATGCAGGACAAGCCGTACTTTGCCTCGGTAGATATAGGCTCACAGCTGGATCTTGCCCTGGCTGCGGATATGGCAGATGTGACCACGAACGAACTCTACATGCTCAATCCTGGCTATAACCGCTGGGCAACTGCTCCGGGTGGTCCGCATCGTCTCATCCTGCCAGTTGCGAAGGTGGAGAAATTTACCCAGAAACTGGCCAAGCTCGATCCGGCTAAACGCATCCGCTGGAAGCGCTACAAGGTACGCAGTGGAGATAGTATGAGTACCATAGCGCAGAAGCATGGCACCACTTCAGCCCTGATCAGACAGGCCAATAAGCTCAGCAATAACAACATCCGTGCTGGTAAATATTTGGTGATCCCCATGTCTACCAAGGCGCTCGACCACTACGCCTTGAGTGCTGATAAGCGTAAACAAAAGATCCAGAACAGAAACCGCAAAGGGAATAAAGTCATTCACGTGGTAACAGCCGGAGACAACTTCTGGGATCTATCCAGGCATTACCGGGTTAGCCATAGGAAACTGGCCAAGTGGAACGGTATGGCGCCTAAAGACACCCTGAAGCTGGGCCAGAAACTGGTGGTTTGGTTAGACGACAAAACTGCCAAGACGCATCAAACCACCAAACTGCCAACCATAATGGACGTGCGTCCTCCCAACACCCGCAACTCCTTGCACTACCGGGTGCGGAATGGGGACTCCCTCTCAACCATCGCCCAGCGTTTCAAGGTCAAGGTGGCGGATCTCAAGAAGTGGAATACCCTTGAGGGGAAATACCTGAAACCCGGACAGAATCTCAAACTGTATGTAGACGTTACCGCCCAGACCCTCTAACCGCCATTGATACTCCAGTTGTACGGCAGATCAGCACGCAGCGTGATCTTATCCGGAATATTTTTATAGCGCTCGACAAAGGCCCTGACCCCTCCGGCCTTGTTGAAATCATGCTTGAACCAGGAAAACAGCTTCGATACGCGAACCTTTCCCGCGCTTCTGGAGAGACCTTTGCTCCGGTTATTCAGAAAGCGCCGCGCCTGATCATCCAATTGTCGATTTAACCGCCTTGCCGTATACGGCTGCCTGCGCAGATCCGGGCAGCTGGCAGAACCACAGGCTAGAGCAAAGTAACTCCGCAAATCTCCCAATGGCCTTAGCTTGTCCTGGCCGATATCGCTCAGGGACACCAGCTTACCTGCAACCATGCCAGCTTTCTTCTTCCACACCGGAACAAAGAAGCTGCCAAGATCCCTGATGCTCTGCAACGGCCAATTTTTCACTATGAGCCTTATGGTCAGGATGTTATAGGCGTTGATATAAAATGCCAGACGTTCGCTTCTGGTCTTGAGTTTACTGGTCGGATATCTAGCCAACCGCTCCAGAACCTTGGGCCAGCGCGCATCTCTGGAGATGCCTGAGTAATCAACCCAACTAACACCCGCACCATTCGTTCTAACGTAATCCCTGAGCAAACCACGGTAATCGGACCAGCCAGGCTCCCTGGCCGCAGAGCTAATTGAGAACAGAGTGATGCTTAAGAACAACAGAGTAAATACCAATCTTGAAATGGACATAACCTTCTCCCTCAGTCGTAGATCATCAGCCGTATGCTGAGAGGTAATACCTATAACCTCAGGGCTGCAATATCCAGACCAGCAGAATAGACCTGTCATTGGTCCGATTGAAACTTAAGACTTATATTCTTTATTACGAATAATCAAATAGTTAGCATGCAATAGAACTAAATTCATACAACAGATATTGCCACCTGGCGGCAAAAATTGCAGGGTCAGAAATACCTGAGATCCAATAAGGCATAATGGAATTCAGACACACATATGGTTTATGCTAGATCCTCAACCAAGGATGCATTCGAAATAACAAAGCAACAGGAATCCATAAATGTCTATTCATTCACTGAGAACCAGCCTGATCACAGCCATCATCATCTGTTTTGTCACAGCGCCACTCCAGTTGGCTGCACAAGAGAAGGTGGCAGCACAAGAAAAGGCTGTAGGTTATAAGGATTGGGGCTACAAATGCGAGAAACCGGAAGGGATAGATCAGGAGATATGCTACTTATTTCAGCGGGTCACAAACAAAGAAAACAATAAGAGGATATCCGACATAACCGTTGCCTACCCTCAGAACGGTGATAAACCGATCATGGTCATCACCCTGCCCCTGGGAGTGTATTTGCCAGCCGGGATTCAGCTCAAGATAGATGAAGGGGAAGAGGTAGCCAGGGCCCCTTACATCGTATGCATCCAAAATGGCTGCCAGGCCAGAGTCACATTGGAGGATAAGTTGATCGGCACAATGAAGGGCGGCAAGATGTTGCGAGTTGCCTTCTTTACCCCACAACAAAAAGAGCTGGCCTTCCCCGTATCCTTGAGTGGTTTTACCGCAGCTATCGGCGCACTCAAGAAATAACCTCTACACCACCCTGTCATTTCCACCGTCGACCGGCACTTGGGCGGCGGTGGTCTTGGCAAACAGCGGCCCACACATGGCCGCAGCAAGTTCAGCTACATCACTGGACCGAATCTCCGTCCGCAACAGATTCTTGGTCTTGTACTCTTGCACTGTCATACCATAATGGTCGGCGCGGTTTTGGAGAACCTCTTCGCTCCAAATGCCGGTATCGAATACCGCATCCGGGTGCAGGGTGTTTATCCGTATACCATCCACAGCCCACTCCAGGGCAGCGACCCGAGCAAGTTGATTCAGCGCCGCTTTTGAGGCCGAGTAGGCAGCGGCACCAGGACCTGGTGCCGGTACATTCTTTGACCCGATCACCACTACCCTGCCGTTATTCGGGGCCAATCTTAATAGTGGATAGCTGTCACGCAGCAGGGCCATATTGGCGTCCAGGTTCACACTCATCACCTTGCGCCATAGTGCGTCATCCAGATCAGAGATGCGGGCACCACCGGGAAACATACCGGCATTCAGGATCAGCATGTCCAGACCACCGAAGTGTTGAACAGCTCGCACCAGGGCAGCATTTATCGCATCCTGATCGGTTACGTCACAAACCAGACCCAGGAAGGCTGGACTGTCCAGCATAGTTTCAACACCGGGATTCAGGTCCAGCCCCACAACTGCCGCACCGCGCGCCAGCAGCGATTCCACACAGGCCGTGCCGATGCCGGATGCAGCCCCCGTCACCAGAGCCACCTCTCCCTGCAACTGCAAAACCGCCCCGCCCTTGCGCAGCTTGGCTTGTTCCAACTCCCAGTATTCCACCTCGAATATCTGGTTGGACGGCAGTGCATTCCAGCCACCGGCCAACTCGGCCCGCTGGATGATCTGCATCGTATGCCGATAGATATCTGCGTTTATGCCACGCTCTTTGACACTCCTGCCTGCGGTCACCAGACCCATCTCTCGGTCCAAGATCACCCTGGGTGCTGGATCCAGCATACTGACCTCCTGCCGGGCGTAGGATGCATTCTCGCTAAAATATTTACGGTAGGCCGCAACATAGGCCGACACATCACGACCCAACATAGGAAGCTGTTTGGTACGTATCACATGATCAGGAGTAGCGGGGCCTTGTTGACTGATTCTATGTAGATCATCGCGGCGACAAAAGGAGATGGCCTCGGGTGAGCTATCGATGGCCAGAAGCATTGCATTGCCGGCGGCCTGCGATACATCTCTTCTCAGCTCCGCAACCTCTATCATCGCTAATGGTCCTGGAGCTTCTGACTGAGCCTGAGGCAACTCCCAGGCGTTCTGTTTCTTCAGATATTGCTCGGCCCGGTCCACCAGCTCAATCATGGTCTCATATGACTCACGGGCGTCATCGGCAAAGGAGAAGATGCCGTGACTCATCAGCACTATGCCTCTGGTTTTGGCCGTTGCTCCGGCGGCATAGCACTTGGCAACAGTACGGGCCAGATCGAACCCGGGCATAACATAGGGGACTATGACCACCTCATCGCCATAGATCTCACGGATACGAACTTCGCTATCAGGAAGATTGGTAACGATCACCACCGCATTGGCGTGGGTGTGATCCACATACTTAAACGGCAGCACCGCATGCAGGATGGCCTCTACCGATCCGGTTGGTGCAGTTGCGATCGTTTGTTGAGTCTTCAGCTCATTCACCATCTGTGTATCTGACAGCGTCTTCAGCTTGGCCAGTTTCAGTAGATGAGCCATGCGAATGGGGGTAAACCCAGGGGCCTCAATCGTGGCCAGATCCCAACCTGATCCCTTGACGTAGAGGATCTCCTCCTCTTCGCCCACCAGATTAGTCTCTCGGATCTTTACCGAGGTATTACCGCCCCCATGCAATACCAATTCAGGATTACCGCCTAGCAGGCGCGAGGTGTAGACCCGCAGTTGTAGATCATCTGCGCAGCTTGCCGCATCCGCTTCATTCCAGAGACTCTTCATGCTTGATTATAAAACCCGTTTAGATAGTTAAGAAGGCAGGATGGAAGGCTAAGCTTGTGATTAATCAGTGTCAAGAAAGGTATCAATACTATGCTTATACTACTCATCCCGCCCCACCATCGCAGACCTGTTGTTGCACGGTTTCTCACTTATCTAACCTCTTCGTACCAATACAAATAAAAAGAAGATAGAATCCAGCCAGCACAACAAGACACTAAACCAGACCTTAGGGCCTATTAAAAAATGGAGAGGATCATGCAAATTAAAATCAAAGCCAGCCTGTTTGCCGCCATTTGTTGTCTTGCCAGCACAACCAGTGCCGACGATGTAAACATGAACCCGGGACTATGGGAGTGGACTACCCAGATAAATATGCCTAACTCAGGGATGAAGATACCCCCAACCGTGAGCCGTAAATGCCTGACTAAAGAAGATCTGGTACCAGCAACAAAAAAACCTGGTCAAGAGTGCGATATAAAGGATCTGAAAACCAGTAGTGGCCAAGTCAGCTGGGCCATGACCTGTAAATCACCCCAAGGGCCAGTGGCCAGTACCGGAAAAATGTTCTACCAAGGTGACACCGCCCATGGCGAGATCAAGGTGAACACCCAGGGTATGCTGATGACCTCCAAGATGCAGGGCAAACGACTAGGAGACTGCAAATAACCAGACTGAAACAAGGCATAAGAAGCGATGGATCGTCTCTCTTACCTTGGACACTTATCTGGGACTCTCTGGGGACCTGCCCCAGAGGTCCATTTTTTCCTTGGCGATATGAAAAATACTGCAACGTGATATCAGATACGCAACAGCCCCCCC
>SWBY01000043.1_pt1 | contig 69489 bp, 51 predicted proteins | sample 4693071 | NCBI WGS metagenome assembly SWBY01 (sample SAMN10267273, study PRJNA491770) | bioreactor metagenome | isolation source: DHS bioreactor inoculated with marine methane seep sediment | place: Japan: Omine Ridge, Nankai Trough | collected 2006-05-06 | reverse complement strand
AAAAAACAATAAAGGCAGACCTATTATAGATGGTTCCAGCCTAATGTTTGAACGTCCTCCCGGAGTTGTTACGGTAACAATATCCAAAGAAACAGGACTATTACCCAAAAGTTTGTACGAAGAAACAATCGATGAAATCTTCATTGCTGGAACAGAACCAACCAGGCTTTCTGATAGCCTGAATTATAACTTTATGCCTACGTTCTACCGTGAACACGAAGGTGACTCACTGGTAATTGATATAGGTGGATTGGCATATATCTGGCCGGATTCCATATATTTAGTCGAAACAATTCCAGATACTACAAAACCGGATTCTATTGTGATGGCACCGGAATCAATTCCTGGACCGATAGATTTGCGAGGCGCGCAGATGATCATTGGTAGGGACTATGTAGAACGACCGGACAGCCTTCGCTGGAAAGGCCCGATCTGGTTGCGAGAGCAATACGGAATTATTGACAGCTTGCAGATGGAAGCTGACAGCCTTGATTCGATCGATGTCCTTTTGGATTCATTGCAGAGGAAGACTAATTGACCTGGATCGTTTTGGCAAGTATTTCGATAGTAGCTTTATTGGTTTATCTTTTTTATCTGCACCTTTTTTATCGTGGAATAAAAAATGGAACAGATCTGATAACCTATAAAAAACCATTCGTATCTGTGATTGTAGCGGCTCGAAATGAAGAGAAAAATATTGTTCACTTATTAACGGCTCTAGTTAATCAGAGTTATTCTAATAAACTGTACGAAATTATTATAGCAAATGATGGATCGACAGATAAAACTGAAGAATTGGTAAACCAGTTTACCCAGAAATGGGATAATCTACATTTACTAAATGTTTCTGGTAGAGAAAATGTAACATCACCCAAAAAGAATGCATTATCGCAAGCAATCGCTAAAGCCAAAGGTGAGATAATATTAACAACTGATGCAGACTGCATAATGAGCAAATACTGGATTGAATCGATGCTGCCTAATTTCGAAGATGCAGATATGGTCATCGGCTATTCTAGAACGCAAATAGGGAAATGGGATGATGCGAATTCATCTCAAAAATTTGAACATTTTGATTTCACAGCAATGTTTCTGGCAGCCGCTGGAGCAATTGTACACAAGCGATATTTCTCTTGTTCAGGACAGAACCTGGCTTATAGAAAATCTGCCTTTGAAACAGTGGGTGGCTTTGAAAAGATAAAACATCTAGTCTCTGGTGATGATGTAAATCTGATGCAGCTTTTCCGCAAAGCAGGAATGAAAATAAGATTTGCTTTTAACCAGCATAGTTTTACTAATACTCATCCAATCGGCAATTGGCAGCAGTTGTTCAATCAACGGGGAAGATGGGCTTCCAACATGAAATGGCAATTAAGTTTGAACCCAGAGTTTTTTGTTTATCTCGGCAGTGCTTTTCTAATAGTGATAATGCCATATTTTTTTGTCTTTAAATACTGGTGGATAGCTTTATTTATAGTTGCAACCAGGATTATAGGAGAGTTCCTTTTTTTAAAATTAGGATTTGTTAAATTCAAAGAAGAAAAAAACAGGTTGAAATTTTATTTGGTTTGGTTTATTTTGCAACCTGTGTATTTTATAGTAGTTGCCTTTAAAGGTGCAATAGATCAATTTAGTTGGAAGAAATAATTCTAAATTGTTGGGAGGAAGAATGAATTGGAAGTCGGTATTCACAATTGTGATGATATTTATATTTTGTTTTTTGGCAGCTCAGGATGATTATGAAGTCTGGAAACAAAAACAGCAGGAACAACTCAAAGAATATAAAAGTGCCCAGGATAAAGCTTTTGTAGAATTTCTGGAAAAGAATTGGGAACCATTTGAAGTTTTGAAGGGTGAGAAAGAAGATACTAAACCAAAACCCGTAGAACCACCTGTCGCTGAACCAGAAATGAAAACGGAGCTTCCTAAAGAAAATATTGTACAAGAAATTGTAGTTCCTGTATTTCAAGAAGAAGAGCAAATTGAGAAAAACAGCATGATCGCTGTAGATAAGTCTGCACCGCAGATTGAAATTACATTCTGGGGGTTACCACTTACATATAATTATGTATCTGATCTTGCTGTTGAACTTGATCCGCTTGATCAAAAAACTGTAGCAAACTTCTGGTACGTTATCAGCAATTCAGACTTTGAGAATTTGTTAAGTCAGGCCAAAGAATCCCGTGATAAAATGAACTTGAATGATTGGGGTTATTGCCTTTTACTGAATGAACTTGGTAAGAAAATCAGTAAAGAAGACAAAAATTTGACCCGACTTTTCGTGTGGTTCATGCTTACTAAAACCGGTTTTGAAACAAAAATTGGCTATAATGAAAATAGTGTTTATCTGCTGTTGCCAACTGCCAATAAAATCTTCGGTGTGTCTTTTGTAGAGATAGATGGTAAAAGATTTTATGCAGTTTCGTTCGATGAAAAAGAGAAGATCGATTTTGCTATAAACACTTACGAAGGAAATTATCCCAAAGCAGATGACCTGATAGATCTGGGAATTGATAAATCTCCCAATCTTGGTAGTTCGATTGTAGAAAAAGAACTTAAATTTAAATATGATGGCCAGGAATACACCATACCGGTTCGTTATGATCAAAAGGCTGCAGAATTCTTCAGAGATTACCCTCAAACTAACCTGGATGTATATTTTAATGCCCCGCTTTCACCGGAAGCCACTCAATCTCTCACATCTGGTTTAAAACCAATTTTAGAAGGTAAATCAGAGGCTGAAGCTGCAAACATTATTCTGCGTTTTGTGCAGACAGCCTTCAAATATAAAACTGATGGAGATCAGTTCGGAAGAGAAAAAAGTTTTTTCTCCGATGAAACGCTTTTCTATCCTTATTGCGATTGCGAAGATCGATCTATAATTTTTTCTTTTCTTATTCGTCAGATCTTAGACAGAGAAGTTGTAGGACTTGATTATCCCGGCCATATTGCCACAGGTGTGAATTTTGTTTCTTCTATCCAGGGTGATAATATCGTTGTTGATAATAAGGTTTTTACCATTTGTGATCCTACTTATATTAATGCCGACTTGGGAATGGCAATGCCTCAATTTAAAGATGTGATACCGGAAGTGATTGTTCTTTCCAAGAAGGAATGAATTGTAATAATCTAAACTTGGAGAAAAAATGAGATATGTGATTTTTGACGATAATAAATGGGAAAATTTCTTTCCACTAACCTTAACTCGATCAACAGGAGATTTAAGGGTTGGTATTTTAAAGCTTAGACAGCGTATCTGTGCTTATCTCGAAATTGAGCAAGCGGATCTCATAGTTTCTCATACATTACAAGAAATCTACATGGAAAGACATCCTAACTGGCATATCAACACCCTTTCTGAGGAAGATACAATATTCATTAATAGCAGATTGAAGATAAACAATGATTTGGTTGAGGCGATAAAACAACTTAAAGAAGGCAGTTGTCTTGTTTACGAACAAGAAGTTTTAGCAGCTCATTTTAAACCTGCTGCTGGAGAATTAATTTCAGATCAATTGAACGACTTGTTTAAAAATCTGAATGTTGTAGAATGGAAAGAAGCGGCAACCTGGAATTATACTTGGGAGCTTATCACAGAGAATTCCAAATATATTGAGCTGGATTTTAAGGATTTCTTTTACGACAAAGATAACTACTTCGAAACTGAAATTGGAATTACAGTTTTGAATCCTTATAACATCTGGTTTGGAGAAGGTTGCAGCATAATGCCTGGTGTGGTAATAGATGCAACTGAAGGACCGGTGGTTGTTGATGAAGGAGCTAAGATCATGGCCAACGCTGTGATCATCGGCCCTGTATATATCGGCAAAAATTCTACTATCAAAGTTGGTTCTAAGATTTATGAAGGGACTTCGATCGGACCAGTTTGTAAAGTTGGTGGAGAGGTAGAAGAATCTATTTTCCAAGCTTACTCGAATAAGCAGCATGATGGTTTTCTGGGTCATAGCTACCTGGGCGAGTGGATCAATATAGGAGCCGATACCAACAATAGTGATCTGCGCAACGATTACGGGCAGGTTCCATTGTATTTCTATCCGAAGAAAAAGAAGGTTGATACTGGTTGTCAATACGTAGGGGTTGTATTCGGTGATCATTCCAAAACTGGCATAAATTGCACGATCAATACCGGAACAGTTATTGGTGTTGGGTGCAATGTAGTTGGAAGTGATATGATAATGAATCATGTACGATCTTTTCATTGGGGTTTTATGAAAACCCTTATCGAACATGAGCTAGATAAATTCATTGAGACTGCAACTGCTGTGAAGAATAGAAGAAAACTAGGACTATCTGAAGCGGAGAAAGAGCTTTACAGTAAAATCCATAAATCTGTTTTTGAACAAAATTAAAATGAAATTGCCGGGGATATCTTCGGAAGATAAATTGGAGTGTAAATGCGTGAATATGTAGAACTTAAATTTCGTTCTGAAAGAACGGGATATTTTTTGAATGTAAAAAATCTGGCACTGGAACCGGATATGTTTGTTATAGCTAAAGTTGAACGAGGAGAAGATATTGGTCAGATCTCCAATTGTGCCGTTACCGATCCTGATATTGATAAAAAATATGATAAAGGTGAGATCAGTAAAATTCTTAGAACTGCTACTGAAGCCGATTATAATCAACTGGGAATAGTGGAGAAAAAAGAAAAGGAAGCTAAAGAGAAATATCTGCAGCTAGTAAAGAAGCATCCCTTTGAAATGAAGCTTCTAGATACATGTTATCAATTAGACGGTAATAAGTTAACCTTTTTCTTCTCGGCAGATGGAAGGATAGATTTTAGAGATTTTGTGCGTGAATTGGCAACGGAATTTAAAACCAGGATCGAGCTTCACCAAACTTCAGGACGTGAAGATGCTAGGCGTTATGGTGGCTTGGGAATTTGCGGTAAAACTTATTGTTGTTGTACATTTTTAAAGAAGTTCAATCAGGTTACTATCCAGATGGCTAAAGATCAAAATCTGCTCAGTAATCTTTCTAAAATCTCGGGACCTTGCGGGAGGTTATTGTGCTGCCTGCATTATGAAGAAGATTTTTATGTTCAGCAGTCGGAAGGCTTTCCAAAACTTGAAGAAATGGTGATGTATAAAGATAAAAAGATGTATGTGCTAAAAAACGATTATTACAACAGCAAAGTGAATCTAATTTCGGATGATGAAGAAAGAGAAACTATAACTTTGGAAGAATTTAAAGAATTGAAAAGACAGCATGGAAAAAAGTGATCCGAAGGTAAATACCTCTCAAAAACATCTTTTACAATTACTTCCGGAAGAGCTTGAAGAACTTCTTATTCATTTAGGTGAAAAGAAATTTAGAAGCAAGCAGATCTTGAATTGGATTTATAAGAATGGTAAAATCGATTTTGAAGAGATGCTGACTTTGTCTAAAAGTTTAAGAGGCGAACTTGCGAAACATTTTAATAACTTTATCCCGATCATTAAGAAAACAAGTTCATCACAGGATGGAACTACAAAATATCTATTAGAATTATCTGACGGAAAATTTATTGAAATGGTGCTGATACCTGCTGGAGAAAAGAATACACTTTGCATTTCATCTCAGGTGGGCTGTGCCAGAAATTGCAAATTTTGTGCAACTGCTACTCTTGGATTTGCACGAAATCTTGAAGTTCATGAAATAGTAGGTCAGGTTTGGCTGGCTATAAAAGAACTGGGTGAGAGCCAACTTACGAACATCGTTTTTATGGGAATGGGTGAACCGTTAGATAACTTGGAAAATGTAGTTAAAGCTGTTCGAATTTTACAGCGGGAAGAGTGTTTCAGTTTCAGTCCCCGACGCATTACGATTTCTACATGTGGAGTAATTCCAGGGATCCGGAAGTTGGCAGAAAGCGGTTTGAAAATAAAATTGGCAGTTTCTTTAAATGCTGCGATCCAGAAAAAAAGAGAAGAATTAATGCCGGTTACTAAATCTTATCCTCTGACAGAACTAAAGAATTCTCTATTAAGTTTTAGGAAAGCCACTACATTTCGCATAACATTTGAATATGTGATGATCGAAGATTTTAATATAGGTAAGGAAGATGTGAAAGCATTGCTTTATTATCTGGGAGATATTTCCTGTAAATTGAATGTTATCAAGTGGAATGAAGTGCCGGGATTGCCATACAAATCACCTTCTAAGAAGGAGATAGATGATTTTGTTAAGGCCATTTCTAAATTGAGTTTTGCAGTTACACATCGCAAAAGTCGTGGTGCAGATATTGAAGCAGCCTGCGGTCAATTAGCTGCGAGTTATTAATATGGAATCTAGAAAAGCTCACGGATAAAAGCAGATGAACACGGAAGAACTGAAGTTTAAAGATGTAAGTGACAAAATTATTGGAGCATTTTACAAAGTTTATAATGCTTTGGGATATGGTTTTTTAGAAAAAGTTTACGAACGTGCAATGATGATTGAACTTAAAAAAAATGGATTAGAATCTCAAAATCAATATTCTATACACGTTTATTATGATAGTCAAAATATTGGTGACTATATTGCTGATATAATTGTTGAAAATAAAATTCTCGTAGAACTGAAATCTACAAAAACTTTAACTATTCAAGATGAATCGCAGCTATTAAATTATCTGTCATGTACAAAGTTCGAAGTAGGCATATTACTAAATTTCGGACCAAAACCCCAGATTAAAAGAAAAGCTTTCGACAATGATCGCAAAACCTATATTTGTGATATCCGTGAAGATCTGTGAGCAAAAGCTAAGGAGTTTTTATGAAAGAATATACCAAAGATCAAATCGCTAAGATGATCGATCATACAGAATTGAAATCAAGTTCGGGTCAAGGCAAGATCAAGAATCTATGTGATGAAGCAAAGATGTTTGGTTTCATCTCGGTGTGTGTGAATCCATATTATGTGAAATATGCCTACGAGCAATTGAAAGATTCGGATGTTCTGGTTTGTTCTGTAATCGGTTTCCCATTGGGAATGAGCACAACAGAAATTAAAGCTTTGGAAGCAAAAAAAGCTGTTTCTGAAGGTGCAGAAGAAATCGATATGGTGATTAATGTTGGTGCTTTGCGAGATAAAAAATATGATTTTGTTAAAGAAGATATTCGACGTGTTGTAATTGCCAGTGCTCCATCTCACGTAAAAGTCATCTTTGAAACATGCTATCTTACCGATGAAGAGATCGTTAAAGCTTGTGAACTTTCGGTGGAAGCTGGAGCTCATTTTGTGAAGACCTCTACAGGGTTTGGAGCTTTTGGAGCTTTTGAAGATCACATAAAAATTATGCGGGAAACTGTTGGACCTGATATTGGGGTGAAAGCCTCTGGTGGTATTAATAATCTAAAAGACGCACTTCGCATGATAGAAGCGGGAGCCAGTCGTATCGGAACCAGTGCAGGCGTGGCAATTTTAGAAGGAACAGATATGCTGAAATTTGCTCCTAAAGCCTGGCTTGAACCAGAAATTCCCTGTCATATCTGCCCCGTTCGTTCGGCCAATATGGGAAAACTTCCCAAAGGTGTATATGCCTATTATAAGAAGAAATGTTTGAATTGTCCGCACCGTGATAAATATAATAAGTTTTACGAGTAAGAGGAGGGCATGATGAATACTATAAAATCAAAAGAATTGTTCGGATGGATGGGGAAAATAATTAAGATAGATCTTTCTAATGTAAATCAGGAAGTTGTTGAGATTTCTGACGAACTAAGAAGACAATACTTAGGTGGTCGTGGACTTGGAGTAAAATTATACTCTGATATGTGCGAAGCTGAGATTGATCCTTTTTCTGCTGAAAATCCTATAATATTCCTAACAGGTCCACTTACCGGACTTATTCCTACAGCTGGCCGCTACCAGGTAATTTCACGTTCTCCCCAAACTGGCACGATCTGCGATGCCAGCTCCGGTGGTGTGTTTGGAAATGTACTCAAGAAAACTGGAATTGATGGATTTATCGTAACCGGAAAAGCAGAAAAGCCAGTTTACTTGCTGATAACTGATGACAAAATTGAGATCAAAGATGCATCCCATTTATGGGGGAAGAATACGCATGAAACACGAGATAATCTAACAGAGAAATATCCAAAATCATCTGTTGCCAGCATCGGCCCAGCTGGAGAAAATCAAGTTCTGTATTCTGCTATCATGAATGATAATGATCGAGCTGCCGGACGTGGCGGAATGGGCGCGATTATGGGTTCCAAAAACCTGAAAGCAATAGTAGCTTTGGGAACTAAAAAGATCCCCGTTGCTGATCCAGATGGATTAAAAGAACTCTTAGTTAAATTGAGCCGATTGATCGATAAAAACCCTGTTACTGGAAAGTCTTTGAATTTATTGGGAACTTCAGTTCTGGTAAATGTGATCAATGCCCACGGTATGTTTCCCACAGAGAATTTCAAACGAGGTGTTTTCAATGATGCGGAAGGCATCAGTGGAGAGAAGATCACGGAAGTTTTACTACAAAAAAGAAGTGCCTGTTTCCACTGTCCGATAGCTTGCGGTCGCACTACCAAAACGGAAAACAAATCTGGTGAAGGTCCTGAATATGAAAGTGTTTGGGCTTTTGGTGCACAACTGGGAATTAACGATTTAACTAAAATAACTGAAGCTAATTATTTATGTAATGAACTTGGATTGGATACAATCTCGGCCGGAAGCACAATCGGTTGTGCCATGGAATTGCATGAAAGAGGTGCTTTTCCTCATGAACTGAAATGGGGAGATGCAGACATCATTGAAAGTTTGGTTGAAGATATTGCTTATAAACGTGGAATTGGGGCGGAACTGGCTCTTGGTTCCAAACGATTAGCAGAAAAATATGGCCGACCTGAACTGGCAATGCAGGTGAAAGGTTTGGAACTTCCTGCTTACGATCCTCGTGGCGTACAAGGTCAAGCTCTTAGTTATGCAACTTCCAACCGAGGTGGCTGCCATATGAGAGCTTATGCTATAGCACCGGAAATTTTGGGATCACCAATGAATATTGATAGATATTCTTCAGATGGAAAAGCAGAAATAGTAGCTTTACTACAGGATATTTCTGCGGTGGTGGATAGTACAGTTTTATGCAGATTCCTGCAGTTTGCCATGAGTATCTCTACTTTTGCAGAGATGATAGAAGTAGTAACTGGATTGAAATATTCTGATGATGAATTATTGGAAGTTGGAACTCGTATCTATAATCTGGAACGCGAATTCAACTCAAAAGCTGGATTTACTCGTAAAGATGATATGTTGCCACCCAGATTCCTGGAAGAAGAATTGGAAGAAGGTTCTTCCCGCAATCGAGTTGTACATCTGGATAAAATGCTGGATGAATATTATCAAGTTCGTGGTTGGGATGAAAACGGTATTCCAACAGAAGAAACGAAGATGAAATTAGGAATATAAGAATACATGAAAGTAACATTAGCCGGATTTAATATAGATACAAATATTATCGAGAAATTACCGGAAGATACTATTGCGACACCGGAAACCATTTCTGCTGCTTATGCCCGTATTAGTCGTGATCCGCGTGATGTCCCGGAATTACGCAAGGAAGCGAGGGAGCAGGTAAAGAAAGCGCGACGTTCCAACAAAGCTATCGTCTTTGGTATGAGCCACCATTCTGTAGCGGAACATGCTTATTTCAATTTTGATATTCTGCAGATCTCACGCCTGGCTTTGGAAGAACTGGAAACTCGCCGCATTGGAGCAGCTTACACCGAAAAATCACAGCGTTACATCACCCTAAAAGGTGACTATGTTGTTCCTAAAGAATTCAGTGAAGATGATGCAGAAAAATTCAAAAACCTGGTTGAGTTCCAAAACAAATTCTATTTAGATAATCTGAATAAACTTACAAGATATCAATTCTATTCAAACCCTGAATTGGCTGAGCAAGCAGAAGAAGCTGCTGCCAAGGGTACTTCTGAGAAAATGAATCGAGCCAAAAACACTTTGGAAGGCTGGGCAAAAGAAGATGCTCGCTATGCACTCAGTTTAGCTACTCAAGCCCAACTTGGTATGTCTTTTAACGCAAGAACCCTGGAACATGCTATTCGCACAATGCGTCATTCCCAGTTGGAAGAATGTCGTGAATTGTCTAGAAAGTTGTATGAAGTAACCAAAGAAGTTGCACCTTCTCTTATCATCCTCACCGATCCCGACGAATTCAAAAAAGCATTCAAAGTAGAATTGCAGGAAGATAACTTCAAACACACCCGCCCTAATTTGAAGCATTATGTTAATGAATTGATTGATAAATGCTACGGAAAATTGCACGAAGGAATCCCAGAAGTAATAGAAGAAGAGCATGAGAAACTGATTTTGGAATCTAACGTGGATCGAAATATTACCACAGCTATCATTCATAATAATTCCAAACTTTCCATTGAAGATTCTTATCGCATTGCCTGTGTAATTCTATCAAACGAGGAAAATGGGAAAACTTTCTTTGCAGAAATCCTTAAATACATTTCTGCTTTCGATTCTCTACCGCGTGAATTTGAATTTACGGGGGAATTGAAATATGAACTTGTAGTAAGTGCCAGTAATTTTGCTCAACTCAAACGACATCGCTTAATGACACTTCTGGCACAGGATTACGATCCCAGTTTGGGGATTACTATCCCACCATCCATAAAAGCAATCAATGTAGAAAATGAATTATTGGAAGTATGCCGAAGAAGCGAAGAACTTTATAACGAATTTTTACCAAAATACGGCAAAGCTGCTGAATATTGCTTAACAAATGCTCATCGTCGGAGAGTACTTATTGCTGCCAATCCGCGTGAACTTTATCATTTCTCTCGATTGCGTGAAGATGAACATGCCCAGTGGGATATTAAAGAAACTGCTGGTAGAATGATGAAACTGGCAAAACGGGTTGCTCCATTTTCCTTTGTACTTTCCGGTGGAAAAGATCAGTTTGAAAAAAAGAAGAATGAATAAGACTATAATAGTTTTGATTAGTCTTTTCATCTTAACGAGTTGTGTTGCGTCGAAAAGCATACCTGGTGAAAGAAGTGGCGACTCCTTTTCATTTGAGGAGCTGCTGCATGCTCCACAAGTTTCAGTACCACCACTTCAGTTTATACAAGCAAATGATAATACAAAACTAGCCTATAGAGAATATGTACCCGAAACGATAGATGCGATCCTGATCTTCTATCATGGTGGGGGAACTTATTGCTCCGGAGGATATCAGTTTATCGGGGACGGATTGAGTAACCGGTTCAATTGTCTGGTAGTTACACCGGATTTAAGGGGGCACGGTGATTCGGGTGGAGCCAGGGGAGACACTCCAAACGTGGAACAGGTTTTTGACGATATTAGTTTATTGATAAAGCATACGAAGGATAGATATCCGCAAAAACCATTATTCTTAGGAGGGCATTCTTCCGGTGGTGGCTTAGTCTTGAATTATTCCAGCTATAAAAAGAAGATAAAAACCGATGGTTATCTTTTCCTCTCTCCGCAGTTGGGTTTTCGATCTAATACAGAATTAAAGAATAACCCAAACCCATTTGCAACTGTGAAAAAAGATCTTTTTGTTAGCAATGCCATGTCCGGATCTGATGGAAATTCAAAAGCGGTGTTCTTTAATTATTCCGAAGAAATATTACAAACCACTAAAAATATTGCAGCAATTACTGTGAATATGGCAAATGCGATAACACCATCTGCTCCAATTAATCAGATCAAGAAACTGGACATTCCTACAGCTGTTTGGATCGGTGAAAAAGATGAATTGTTTAATGTAAATAAAGTGGTGTCGTTGTTCACAAAGCATAACCCTGAAACTTATACAAACATTGTAAGTGGGGAAAAGCATCTTTCGATCCTGGTGAATGCAGCTGATTTAATGGGACCCTGGATACAAAAAACATTGATGGAGCAGTAAGACAGATTTGAAGTTATTCTTTAAATAAAACAGAAAGAAGATATAAGATAAATTTATATATATGAATTTCTAGAGAATTTAAAAATATGTTGAAATTATTTTTCGGATTTCGAAATTACGTTCAGGAGGAATATTGAAAACAGTCCTGTCTTTAGTTCTATTAATAATTTTAAGTTTTGTATTGTTCCCTGGGTGTGAATACAAACCTACTGAGACGAATTTCGTTGAATTAATTCAAACTCATTCTAATCCAACAATTGCCCTTCCTGAAACTAATTTGGAATTCATAGTAGATGGAACGGTAGATATTAACTACAATATAGATACCGATGATGCTATCTTTGGTGAGCTAGACTTTTTATCTTGATTCACTTCGTATTGGTTCCGCTTATAATCCATCTGGCTCAATCACATTTCGCTCAGATCAATACGAAGATGGAACACATACTTTTACACTTAGATCTATTTTGTATTCAAACTCGGGTAGTCTGGCTGCGAATTTGAGAGTGGAAGGATATTTAAGAGAGCAATCTTGGACAATGGTGATCTGTAATGCCTCTCTTGGACCAATAGATGTTATTGAAGTGTGCGAACATGATGGCAGAGTGAAAATAAGCTGGGAACCTTATGACGGCATGTTTTTCGAGAAGTATCAGCTAAGACTCCATGGAGCAAATCCACGAAACATAGACATCTTCGAAAAAAATTCAACTTGTTATATAGATTCGATTTTTGCAAATGGGGCAATCTGGGGAGATGTAGTTATTTATGCCCATGGTGATGAGAATCATTATGGCGATAGTGCATCGTTAACAGATTATCAGCCTAAAAATTTAATTTGTACAACAAATGAATTTAACCAGCCCATTCTAAATTGGGATGAATGTATATATTATGCTAATAGTGCAGGTTACAAAATTCATAGAGTATATACAGAACTCCATACAATAAACTCAAATGATATTACAGCCTGGATAGATGAAGATCATCCGCTAGTTTTTGGTGAAATTCGCAGTTACTATGTGAAAGCTGTAAATTCTGATAATCAGGTTTATGAATACTTTGATGATCAATACCTTTCGAAAGCTTATCTAGGATCTATTTTTACTAAGTATTATAGCGACATCATTTTTAGCAACAATGGCAATACATATGTTGTAAATGATAGTATAAGAATTTTTGATGCAAACACTATGGAATTGTTAAACGCGAGATACCATCAAACTAATTCATCACTGGGAATAAGATATGTAGAATCTTCAAATGAGCTTTTTTGGGCAAATGCCAATTATGTAAGAGAGATTGATCCTACAACGTTATTTAATATTGAGAACACTCATATTGACGATTTATTACCTGGCGTTGAAAATCCAAACATGTATGAATTTCAAGTTACAGAAAACAGATTTTTCATAGTAGCTAGTTCTCAAGGTACCCTGTCTTGTTACGTAATTAATAGGAACAATGGAAGTTATTTTAATGTTCTTGAAATTGGACTGACTTTCAATTACGGACTTCACAAGATGGCAATTATTGTTTTGATAGTAACCACTTATATCATATTGAAAATGAAAATGTATCCATTATGTGCGATCTGGATGCTGACGATGTGCATCTTTTTCGAAATAATGAAGAGTTTGCAACTATTTCAGGAACAGATGTACTTGTTAGACGACTCGATGATCTTCAAACAGTGAGTAATTTTTCAACTGATTTTGAATTGGAGTGGCTAAATATTGCACCTGATACAGAATATTTATACGGTAATATAGATGGTGTTTTTCAGGTTTATGATCTTGATACAGGAGTGATAATTTCAGAATTGCAAGTAAATTCAAACCGCAGATACGATCTTTACAATAATATTATGTATTGCTCAAGCGGTGTTTTTATGGGAGATTAATTATGAAAAAATTATTTGTAATTATCTTTATTATTTCATTGGCACTTAAGGTACATTCAGATGCTTATGATTTTCGAATGAAAATCGGTTATATTACCTTCAACATGAAACATTTAAAAGAATTGCAAAACGAAATTCTTGAAGATATAAATTCAATTGGAATTCAATCCAAAAAATTTGGCAATTATTCCAATACATTATCTTATCAAATACAATTTTTGAGGAAAAAAACGGGTTTCTTCTATGAATTTGCATCTACAGGGAGTAGAATTGATTACAGAGATTATTCTGGGAATTACACCTTCGATCAAATCTTGAACAAGCATGCTATTGGATTTCATGGCGAACACAATCCAATTCCTCAATTCACAGATAATCTGATACAATATATACAAATCGCATATACTTTTACTACATTAGATTATAAAGAAAGAGTGAAAGTATTCGGAGAAAACCTTGCTGATTCATCAACTCTATTTTATTCAAAAGGGGGCAGTCTTGAATTAGGAGTTAGTTATAAACTTCTTGAAGAACCAATATTAGTTATGTTTGATGTTGGTGGAAGTGTAGCTTATTCACAAGCATTCTATCTAAAAGGAAATTCTGACGCACAATTGTCTACGGAAGAGAATTTAGTTAATCCAACTTGGTCTGGTTTTAAGGTAGGATTTACATTCAGCTATGATTTTAAAAAATTTTAGTTGTACGTTTTCCAAAATCCATGTGTGCAAACCCATCTTTGGGTGACAAGAGTGGAATTATATATGAAGAATTCCTGTGATCCATGACAGTTTGATCAAATTACGCAAATTTAACAGAATATATCCAAAATAGCTTCCTATGGCTGCTAAAATAAAAAAGAATAATCAATAACAAACCGTTGATTTATTGGAGAATGAAAAACAAAATTATTCCTAATCTCAGTTTTTGTCTTTTCTACATATAAAATCCTATAGTAATTTAATTTTCTTTTTCGGTGCCAGCTAATGCCTTAATAATTTTAGAACATCCACCTTCCTGTAAAAACCTGGCATGATCTTTAATTGTCTCGAATTTCTTACCAATTATATCGGAACATTCGAATTCAAAATCGGAGTTTGGTAAAAACGATTTTTCAATCAAATCAACCATTTTAGGATCTCTAAATTCCAGCTTGTTGTCTTCTCCTTTATCCATTGTCATCAGCCAGATCGCTGCTCCCAATGCACCACAGCCACCACCGCACAAACCGATACCACCCGCAAGGCCTGCAGCCATAACTATGTGCTTCTCGGGAGCTCCCATTTTTTTAGCCAATTCTGCTGCACAACTAACTGGAGTTTTTGGGGTATTGATCTGTTCTTCTGCAAAAACTTCATTAATCACTTTAAATGCTTTCGGAGCATATTCCCCAGTTAACCGTAAACAACCAAGTGTCTTGCCTTTTATCAGGAAAACATAGAACATCTTCAATGCTGATGATGTATTGTCGATATCAGTTATTTCAAAACAGTTTATCTCACCAGTGCATTCCTGAAAAGTTTCTACAAGTCTTTGTGCTGCAAGTACTGCTCGAGTCTCAGCTTCCGGCCCAGGGCCGAAAAGTTCATAAGCATGGGCTCCAGCAGCCAGAACAGCTCCCCAGATCATTCCGCACTGGTAACCATGCTGCATAATTCCACCGGCTAAAGGTGCAGAGCCCTTCTCTTCAAGATGCTGCTGCTTATCATATGCTTCATTGAGAACTCTCAATACGGCTGCAGATCAGGCTCCTTCTTTCAGAAATGAACGAATTGCGTCGAATTTTGAGATCTTATTTTTCATTTTCTCTCCTATTCCTACTGTTTAACTTTCCTCATTTATTTATCTTCACTTTAAACATCGAAAAATCTGCTAATTCCAGGATAAGCATTTTGTTAAGCAGTTGCGGTTTGTCAAACAGGTTATTAATGATCTCCTGAACCATGAGTGAACCAATAGACAGTACAGTTTGCGGGACGATGGGAACTGAAACCGGAATATGAATTCCCGGATAGATCTCTTTCAGGGTTTGTGTTTTATTTGGTTTAATAGTTGTGACCTGTCCGAAATCATTCTGCACTCCACAATGAACCATGAAGTGAGTCTGTTGCATTAGTTTTTCCAATTCAATGCGAGCAGCAAAATTATCCAGGCAATCGGCAATGCCAGCAAAATGGGGAAGAGGTAGATTTTTCAGTTCTAAAATGTCTTTATGCAATGCTTCAATTCTCAGATCTGGATTAATTGCTTGTAATTTTTGTTTCGCAATTTCAATTTTTGGTTTACCAATATCATTTTGATTATACAAAATCTGGCGATTCAGATTGGAGATTTCAACTTCATCATTATCAACTAAAATCAGTTTACCAATTCCGGCTCGGGTCAAGCCATCTGCTACCACGCAACCCAAACCACCAATTCCAGCAATTAGAATGCTAGATTCTACTAAGATTTGTTGTTTCTCATCACCCCAGAATTGGATGTTTCGTTGAAACATTTCATTCATTAGCCACCTCCACCGGGTGGGAAGATGCTGATCTCATCACTATCTCGGACAAGAGATTCGAGTTTGTCTAAATGGAAAATGTTACGACCATTGATAAGAATCATTGTACCGGGAATGATATGTTTGTCATTATCTAAAAGCTGATCAATGAATTTTTTACCTATTTGATGTTCTGTTTTGAGTAGAAGATCGTAAACCGAGATCGAATTAGCTTTGATCTCAACTTTATTAACTCCCAGATGCATTCGAATCAAGCTGTAGAATTTTATTTTAACCATGTGTTGATGTGAAAATTTAAATATAATTTGTCAAACGAATCGTGTCATTTACGTGAAAGTGGGAATCTCTTTGTAATTGGATCTCCAATCGGAATCGGGGATGACAAAAGCGTAAAGACGCAATACTTTGCGTCTGACGAAACGGAATTTCATCTCAGAAGCTTGTTCCCAAAGAGGGCTTTGGGAACAAGGAAAGCAAGAAACGGCTCCGAAGAGTCGTATAACTCAAATTTATTTCATTAGCAGCATCTTCTTGGTAACTGATTGATTATCGGAAGTAAGCATGTATAAATATATCCCGCTGGAAACAGGTTGATTAGAATCATTTGTTCCATTCCAGGCAATTTGTTGAGTAGGGGATTGGGTGATTTGGAGATTTGAAAAAGTTCTGATTTTCTGTCCTTTTAAGTTGTATATCTCAATTCGTGGAATTTCATGCAAAGTCGTAATTTCAAAACTGATAGTTGATTCTGGATTGAATGGATTTGGATAATTGCATAATTTAAAATCATTTGCTGGAATTTCGTTTTGTGGTGAAGATAAATTTACTTCATATTCGATTAGTTCAAGATCCATATCTTCGTACATGGGATTCCAGCTGTAGTTTCTAACGTCACCAACATGATAGGCAGAATAGTATTCTGTTTCCTGAGTTATTGTGTTTGTAGAGTCTGTAATAGTAAGGGAAACGACAATACAATTGTTGAAAGTTCCGGCCGGAACAGTTACAGATGCACCAACTTGATCGGTCGTAAAATTAAAAGTTCCGCCCATTTCCGGAATACTAACTTCATATGTATTACCAAGAGTTACCAATTCGTTTGGGAACCAAAGAACAGGTGGGGTAAAAATGGTGGCTTCAGCAACATCATCCGATCCGCCAAAAGCACCTAATAATGCACCCTCTTCAGTAGCCCGAAGCCAAACCCACCAACTCGTTTCGTAAGATCCGTCATCTTTTTCCAAGTGATTTAGTTTTCTTACAAAATCTTCTCCATTGATTTGATCGATTGCTTCATGTTCCATGGTGAAGGTTATCGGGTCATTTCCTCCATTATAAATATCGGAGTGTTGAATCCAGTAATCTCCAACATTTAAAGGAAAATAGTCTTCGAAAGTATCAGCAAAAATTGAAATAAATGAGAAAATTAAAACAAATACTAGAATGGCTCTCATGATCACCTCCTAAGTGATTTAATAATACTATTAATTAACTACAAGAAATCACTAAAGTATGGTTACAAGTTTCAATATCAGGTTCAAAAAGAATCCAGATTCTGAATCAAAATCATTAACTAAATCAGAAAAAAACAAGTAAAATATTATGTCAAAGAAAAAACTGAATAGCAGATTGGATGTTGTAAAAAAAGATAAGCAGATAGCGGATGCTATCTGCTTATAAAAAGTTCTCAGAGCAATACTACTTAATAAGAATCATCTTTTTAGCTTCGGTTTGCTTCCCTGCCGTCACCTTATAAAAATAAACACCGGAACTTAACTTGCGATTGTATTTATCGGTTCCGTCCCACCCTTTGAATTTTTCACCAGCAGGTAAAATCTCATTTATTAAAGTTTTAACGATTTGACCACGAGCATTGTAAATGCTTAATTTTACGTGAGATTGTTCCTTAAGTGTAAAATCGATCTGGGTAAATGGATTGAAAGGATTTGGATGATTTTGATACAGAACAATTACTTCTCCTGGAGGAAGTGTTTTAATACATTCCAAATTTATTGGTACATAATGCACTTGCCCGATCGAAGTTTCAAACTTTATAATAGCAGAGTAGTTTCCCAATTCCAATCCTGTAGTAGAAACATTTACTGTGATAGTTTCACTTCCAGCTGGATGAATAATACCACTAGTTGTTTCAGAGTCAAGCCAGGAAATGGGTGAATCAACAATCGAGAATCTATCCGTTTGACTGCTACAATTTAGTTCTGAAGAAACAAGCTTAACTATACAGTTTTCCGAAGGTGGTCCGGGAACCGTGAAATCATATCTTCCTGTATTGGGAGCAGCAGCCGCCAAAACTGACCAGGTAAATCCATAGTCGGTCGAAAATTCTATATCTACAGTTTCAATCCCACCGATATTTTCCCATAAAATGCTGTCAGCCGAATTGTAGCTCATTACAGTGATCTCGTTAGGGTATATTACGTTCAAAGCAGAAATGGCAAACAAACTGTCGGATTTATCTCTAACTTCTTCGTCTTCGGAACTGATCCATATTTTGCATTCGTTAGAAAGTGGCCCAGAAAATAAATAGGCAAACTCTCCATCATTTTCTGTAGCGGCAGTTACTAATTCATATTCTGCCTCGTTATCACGTTGCAGCTCAATTTTCACATTCTCCAAAGCTCCATATTTGTTCCAGCGGATCGTATCTTGAATACCTGGTAAAATGGTTTCACCGCCATTGGGATATGTGACCCAAAGATGATCTTCGGTAGTAGAAAATACTTCTAACGATCCATTAATGGAATGAGGGGCAGCACCGCTGCCATCACCTTCTATATACCAGTCGATATAAACGGGATCTTGCAGATCGGGTTCAATAGTTAAGTATACTTTCATAATGAAAGGGGAACCTGTAGATAAAGTACTTCCATTACCAAATCCCCAACTTACTTCAGCTCCATTCCCTGTTTCTTCGTTCCAATACAGATCTGCCATGTCAGTAGCACTATTAACTACAAATCCTGCTGGGAAATCGATTCTTACCCCATAAATAGGTTCATTTTCAGGACTATTATGTACCAGATAAAAAAGCGTTTCCGTAGGCATTATCGGAATATAATTACCACTTGACTGGATTATGAAATCATTTTCTAAACTACGATTTATATCTCTGTTAGTACTGTTTATACCACGATTGAAATGACTAAATGACAATTCGTATTCAAGATCGGCATTGGCTTCTGCATGGTTGAATAACGTGATTTCCAAAGGTATTGTCGTATCAGATTCTACAACTACAGAAATCTCAGTTTTATCAGTTGAAAGATAGGGAATCGATTCATTTGGCATGCATTGGAACCATATTGCAGTTTCTGATTCAATGGGATGAGCACTAACTGCGTCAATACCAGCAAAAGTAAGCAGCAAACCCTCTGTTTGGATCTCATTTTCGATGCCTATCGTGGCATAATGATCGTCCTGGTCTATGTTGTGTATTTCTTTGTATTGGAATAGTATATCACCATCTATAAAGCCGGAGTCGTAGTAATCCGGATCGTATAAAATTACTTCAAATGTATTACGGATAGTTGGATCGATAACATTTCCCCAATCCAGCCATTCAATAATGAATCTATGTTGTTCTGTGTCGTGTTGGATGTAGATCTTTCCACCGTCCAAAGCATCCCAAAATGGTGCTACCATACCAGCCGGACCTATTCCAGAAGGAATGTTCCGGTTTCGGAAGAAGATTTGATCTGTGCTGCCCAATGTAAGGTAACCTTCTGAACAAACAGAAATTGTGCTGTAGAATTTACCGAAATAGCGAACCTCGAACGGCATATTTAACGTTTTGATATAACCATCTATTATTGTGTGATCTGCATTCATCAGAATACCGGAACCACCCTGATCGGGATCTAATTCGACCCAATCATAAATAGGTGATTGAAAATCTCCCTCATCCCTGGATTCAGTTGCAAAATAACCGTAATCACAAAGTGTGGGACTCTCTTCGGTTACTATTCCAATTGGGATATCAAAGAACAGAGATTGAACTTCCATGCCATCAACGTTTACTTCCATCATGAATGATACTATTTCTCCTGAGAAGAGATTCTCTGGAGTTAAAGTGAAATCTGTATTGTTTTGACCAGTAGCTTCAGGTTCGATATTACTGAAGTTACTACCTGAATTATGAATTTGTGCAGCTTCATTCAAGCAGGATAGTTGTACATCAATATTCCCACTTGCTGTAGAACCAATATTTTTGAGTTCCAATTTTAATTGTGTTCCCACATTCTGGATAAGACATCCTGTTGAACTTAGTACAATGTGATTTGCATAGATCAATTCAGGAGAACTGATCTGAACTGGAACCAGTGATGTATTCTCACCAAAATTTGATGTGATTATAACCAAAAGTTCAGAAACCTGGTCATCCAACCATTCTTCAGTTATCTTTATGTGGAATTGAGCAGATAAGATATCATTGTTAGCCAAACTAGCGGCAGAAATTGGATCAGATAAAATTTCAATGTTTCCATCTTGGGGAATTAATTCCACTAAAATATCGGAGGCTGGTAAGTGGCTGAAATTGTAAATCTCAAAATCAAGATCTAATGATGTTCCCGAAACAGGAAATTCACTGAATTCAAAATTCTGAACTCCTAAGTTATCAGTTGAACCAACTGTAAGATCGATGGTCTCTGGAATATATCCATACTTTGAGGCCGTAACATTAAAATTACCACCGTCCAATGTTACAGGAATATTAACCGTTCCTGATGCGCTGGTAACATCTGTTGCCAGCAAGCTATTCTGTGATGTAACTGCAATTGTAAAACCACTAAGATCGGTATCTTCACAGAGAACTTCTACTGAAATATAATTCATTCCTTCTACGTAATCTGAAATTTGTAATTCTACGGTTTTTGGGATATCCGTCCAGATATTCAATCCTGGATCACCAAGCAGATTATAAACATAGAAATAAAATTGATCAGAGTCAACTGAACCACCCATTTCATGACCAAAAGGATAGTTGTTATATAACTCCATTTTACCGCGAAGTAGCATTTCACCGCAGCTGGTAACATCTTCTTGGGTGATTCCCTGATATATTCCCATTGCATTGGCGTTATTAAACCAGGTTTTTGTGTCTCGCTCGCTAGGTCCAATAAAGCCGATTGCACCTTGAGGAGTCGTTGGAGAACCAGCCATCATCCAGGTTTCCCCAAAACAGGATGGAGCCTCAACAGCTGCGAAGTCTCCACCACCACAGGTCATGCTGGTAACCATTGGCAGCATATATCCATTATTCAGATTAAGTACATCATTGGAAGTAAGCATATGACCAATTGTTCCACCACTCCAATAAGTAGAATGGCCGGCACCACGATAACAGACAAATGAATGGCCATTGTTAATTTCACTACTTAACTGTGTTGCACCAGATTGCCAGGGAGAGATAAAAGTATCGACTTTTGTGTATTCAAAATCCAGCAGCTTGTCTCTGATCCCCATCAGAACTTCGCGCTGTGAAAAACCATTATAGCCATCCACATAGCCTGCCATCAAGGCACTTTTCATCCAGTCGGTATTCATGTGGGGATTTCTTTCGTATTTAATGATCTTGGAGATAATCGTCATTAACTGCATTTCAGATCGAACAGATAATCTACCGATCAAAACATCAGGAAAGTAATCGTCTCCATCCAATAAAGTGAAGGGGTGATCTGTAACACACCAGGGATAAAGGTAACCGGGAATAAAATATGAAGGTAAAGTATAACTTCCGTCAACATCTCCTACCAGAACAACGAATTCAGGAGGTGTGTCCCAGTTGTCATATGCATTTTGAAGATAATCTTTAATGTCTGCTTCATTTGATCCGATCTCTTCAAAAATTGCCAGATGTGTAGAATAACCTAGTTTTTCTTTCCAACGAAGAAGCGGCTGCAAAATTTCTTGGCAAGCTTGCGGAGCAATGAAAAGATATTGCCCATTATCTTCCGGTCTGTTTGGATTCGCTCCAATTACTTTGTTGGATACAATTTTGGAAAAGCTACCGGAGGAAATCTGTTTGCTCAATGGATTGCGATTATCGCTAGAATCAATATTCAACTCAAGATCAATATCTGATATCAGTCTTATTGATTTTTGGGCAGGATTGTATTGTATTGCTGCAATAGTTATCTGAGTAAATCTATTACCTCTCATTATCGCTGGTCTACCAATAGTTACAACGTTATCCGGCAACCATTCATCACGGTTGTAGTCTATTTCTGGAAGAATATTATCTACAACAAAAGGAATGATGTTCTCTGTTAATTTAACTACTTTAAATTCAAGATTGCTGGTGCTTATTTTATAGTTTCCATTAGCTGGTAGTGAGATAAATTTGGTGAGAACTGGTATTTCATAACCTTGAATATTTGTATTGCTGCACTGTTCAATATTCAATCGTGAATGCGAAAAATCATCTTTAGAAATGGTTTCATTTTCTAATATATTGAACGAACCATTTACTTCTATATTATCTCCGTGATAATTGATTTCAATTTCAGCATTCAAAGAAAAAAAACAAATCAATAAAAGGAGGAACAGCTTAAACGATTTCATAAAAAAGTCCTTATATTCCTATTTCAACAAAAGACATTTATGGGTTGCAACAGTTTTATTATCCTTAATCATATTATAAAAATAAATTCCTGAACTCACATGTTTGTTATTAACATCCTGGCCTTGCCATTCAACACTGTGGTCACCAGCAGATTGTACTTCATTTACAAGAGATTTTACGAACTCCCCACGTATGTTATAAATATTAATTTTCACCAACTGATCTTCTGAAATTGAGTAATTAATAGAGGTAGATGGATTAAAAGGGTTCGGGTAATTCTGAGACATTGTCGTTCCGCTTTCAGGCAGAGTGTTTTCATCATTTAATACCAGGTATTCTGTTTTAGTAGTGAAGACTATTGCCGATCCATCTTGGAGTGTGTGAGCAGTAGGATTATAGATATTGGCAAAGGTCATCAAAATTCCTTCGGTTTGGGGGTCATTCTCTATTCCAACAGTAGCGTAATTATCGTTTTGATCTATATTATGTACTTCTTGGTATTGGAATTTAATGTCTCCATCACCTGTTTCTCCACTATTGAATTCAGGATCAAAAAGTATCAATTCAAAAGTTTCATAAGCATTACTATAAACATTCCTCATATTATTCCATTGAACAACGAAATAATGTTCATTTGGAAAATATTGAGTATAAACCTGGCCATTTGTAAGATCATCCCAGAAAGGAGCAATCATTGCACTACTTCCAACTCCGGATGGAATTGTTCTATTTCTGGCAAACAAATTTTCTGTTTCACCCATACTTACATAACCATTTGAACAGATTGAAATTGTATTATATTGCTTTCCAAAATAGATAAATTCAAATGGCAGATCCATAATTGCCATAAAACCATCTGAAGTAGCATGAGTCGGATCAACGAGCGTTCCAGCACCACCATTTGAAGGTGCAAGTTCTATCCAATCATATTCCGGTACATCAAAATAACCAACATCTTCAGACTCGACTGCATAATATCCGTAATCACAAAATGTAGGGCTTTCCTGGGAAATCTCACCGATAGGGATGCTATATTCAAATTGCTGCACCACGTTTTCATCTTCTATTACTTGGATCCTGATCAAAGCCAGTTCACCGCTCACTACTTCTAAACAAGAAATCTCAAAAGGAACTGTATTGATGCCGGTAGTTCCAGCAGAAATTGCCAGATATGTGGATTCAGCAGATTCAATTAGGCAATTATTATTCATACTTTCTATATTGATGCTTAATTCTGATGCGTCCTGACTTCCACTATTCAATATTTCTATATCTACACTGTTTATTTCATTCTGCATTAAACAGCCTTCATTATTATCTACTATAAAATCAGCGATATTAAATTCGGGAGAAATTAACTCTAGAACTAATATAAATGAACTGATGCCTACTGTGGATTCTATTTCTAAAAATAATTCCACCTGCCGTCCTTCATTCCATAAAGAAGATAACTGAATCTGAAAATTCTCTGTTTGGGATTGGCCGCTAAGAAGTGCTGTGATATTAGATGAACCGTTAACAATTTCTACAAATTCACTATCTGAACTTAAAGTAAGTAAAATGTTTTCAGCAGATGCAATATTGAAGTTCTGAAGTGTTGCATCTATTTCTATCAGATCTCCGGCAATTGGCTCATTAATGATGAATTCTGTAACAGCAATAATATCTGCTTCTAATACTTCGAATGTTTCTGTTTTTGGAATAAAGCCATATTTTGAAGCAGTAACTGAGTAGTTACCTGCTGGCAAGCTTAACGGAATATTCACACTACCCTCAATATTTGTAACTCCTTTTGTGATCAAGCTATCTTCATTGGTAATTGCAATAGTGAAGTTTCCCAGATCCAGCAGATTTGTTGTTATGTTAAAGTTCATAAAATTATCGGCTGAAGTAATTTCGGTGGGATACTCAAAATCTACTTCCTGGGGAACATCCGTCCAAACTTGTAACCCTGGATCACCCAGAAGGTTATAAACATAGAAATAGAATTGATCTGAGTTGAGAGCATTTCCCCAGGCATGATTATTGGGGTAATTATTATATAATTCCATTTTACCGCGGAGCAGCATTTCACCACAGCGGAAAAGATTTTCTTGTGTTACACCATGATAAATTCCCATATCGTTGGCATTATTGAACCAGGTTTTTGTATCATGTTCACTGGGACCGATAAATCCGATAGCCCCTTTGGGAAAAGATGGTGTTCCGGCATTGAGCCAGGTTTCGCCAAAAACTGAAGACATACCATTATAGGCGAAATTGCCACCACCACAGGTCATGCTGGTAACCATGGGCAGCATAGAGCCGTTGGTAAGTTGAGCAATATTGCTTACATCCAGCATACTACCGTATGGTCCAGCCCAATATCCTGGAGCTCCACAACCGCGATAGTTCACAAAAGTATATCCGGAACTTATCATATTAACCAAATTATTCGTACCAGATTGCCAGGGAGAGATAAATGTATCTACAGCTGCAAATTCAAATTCAATAAGTTTTTCGCGAACTTCCATTACAGTTTCTCTCGGAGAGAAAAACCCAATCCAATAATCCTGTACATAACTAACCATTAATGCTCTTCTCGTCCAGTCGTAATCGGTGTAAGGGTTCATTTCATAATTTATGATTTTATTAATAATCGTAGTCAGTTCAAATTCGCTTTGTACAGAAAGTCTTCCGATCAAGATATCAGGGAAGTAATCATTTCCATTTAAAAGTGTGTAAGAATGATCGGTTACAGCCCATGGATGAAGATAACCTTCTACATAAAATGCCGGTAGTTGGATAGTACCCGTTACATCACCAACCAGAACTACATATTCCGGAGGATTTTGCCAGTTATCATAAGCGTTTTGCAGATAATCTTTAATTTGCTGTTCACTGGAGCCAGTTTCCGAAAGAGTTGCTAATTTTGTTTTATAACCCAGTTTCTCTTTTTCTCTAAGTAGTGGTTGTAAATTAGTAGCAACATTATCTGGTGCAATAAAGAGGTATTGCCCCGAATTGTTAATTCCGCTGTCTTCTGCTCCCACAATCTTCTGTTTTGCAATATTATCAAATACCCTCGAAGGTTTAATTTTAGTTAGAGGATTTTCAATTACTGATTCATCCAATGTAAAATTAATATCAACATCATTCAAAATTCTTATCTTCTTTTGCACTGGATTATATTGAACGGCTGCAACTGTAACCTGAACAAAACGATGTGATCTCATAATATTTGGATTTCCAATTATTATGATCTCTTGCGGAAACCATTTATTTTGAGAATAATAGGAATCATTAATATTTATTTCATCTTCCAAGCCTACAGGTAATACATCTTTATCCAAAGGCATTTCCGTAAAATCGTATTTCACGGAAGATATTATGAAATTTCCCGTTGCAGGTAAAGTTACAAGTTTAGAAAATACTGGTAATTCTGCTTCACCCGCATTACCGGAATTAATACAGTCAGTTACTTCTAATTTTGTGTATTCATGCTGCTTCATTTTTGTCATGGAATTTGACGTTATCTGAAAGTCTCCATTAATAGTAAAAAATGTTTTACTGCTATTCAAATCTAAATCAATAGCAGAAACAGAAATAATGATTACTGAGAATAAAACCGTAAGTACAACTTTCATAGAATGCTCCTAAATTTATTATAATTTTATCTAATTACAAATGCAATATTTATACCATAGACAATTATTCAATAATTATTTTTTATTAAAGTTAACGTAATTTGTATATAATTATGAACAATCAAAATACATTTAGATTATTAAATTCGAATGTATAAGAATTTAAATCAATATAATCGTTTGTTTGAATCCGCAAAATGTCAGTGAAATTCTTCAATTATTGTTATTTAAGTAACAAACATTTTTGATTATCTATTATTGTATCTCCGGCTTTCAATTGGAAGAAATAAACACCGGAAGCAACTGATTTATTAGTGTCATTTTTCCCTTTCCATGATGTTTGCCAATATCCACCTGGCACAGTATCTTTAATTAGAGTTCGCACTTTTTGACCCTTTATATTGAAGACTGAAAGCTCAACTTCCGTTTCTACTTTTAACGAAAACGAAATTGTAGTTTCAGGATTAAAGGGATTCGGATAATTCTGGTAAAGTGTGGCGGAAGCTGTTGCTGGAATATTGTCTTCATTAGTTTCTACAAGATGTTCATTGTAATACGTTTCATTCAGATCTACAGTTATTTCATCGAGTTGCTCAGTTGTTCTAACCTGTAAATAATAATAATCGTTTGGATTGATCACATCATAAGAAACATAGTTTACAGGAATCCATTCGCTCCATTCGATTAATCCAACGTTATCGAACCAAACTGTTGTCGTGCCATCATCTGCTGGTTCACAGTTTGCATTTACATTGAAATAATTAGCATCCTCTGGCACAGTAAGGTTTCGATGATAATAGGTCCAATCGGTATCGCCAACGATATCCTGGTCCAGATCCTGCAGGTCGATATGAGATCCACCACTGCGATTTGTGTAATATCTTGCCTGAATCGAAACATCAGTGCTGTTTAAGGTTTTCAGGTATCCGTGGATCGAATAGCCATTCTCAGAGACCTTCTTAAATCTGTTCTCCAGGTTTGTAATAACATTTTCCGGAACCGTGCTGGCTCTTTGTAGGCGCAATGACCAATCCCCTTCATAAGATTCTGTATCATCCAACCACTCATCTTCACTGTTCACATTCCATTCGGTAGAACCTTCTTCCTCAAAATTACCAAACCAGATAGATTCCCGTCCTAATCTGATTTCGTATTCACCATAAGGAGTAATATGATTTATTCTAGATAAACATCCTTCTCGAGGAAGAAAAATAGGTTCTGATACAAAATAACCATCTTCCTCCTGCAAATTAGCATCAAGAAAAAATTGAAAAGTTCTTTCATACATTGTAGTTGTATCTGTAATAACAGTTGCCTCGCATGTTTCCCTGTTCACATCGACGTATGTATTTAGCTCTTTGGAACGCATTGCAATGTAATCTAAAATATGCAAACCAAATTCTCCGGTTGCCGGAACAGGAATGTAATCGTCCACAAAAATAGGAGTTAATGTGTATTCATAGAATCCAGTTTCATTAATTTTAGTATTTAATATCATGGAAGGAAATGTTTCAGCGTAGTTTAGATCAAAAATGAAATCTCCCAAAGAATGAGCTATTAATTTTCCGTTGTAAATCTCGACTCCCTGAATAACATGGGGGTGATGGCAAATGACAATATCAGCTCCAGAATCTATCATATGATGACGGATATCTATGTCCCACATGTGAGGAATATCAGATCGAGGAGTAAAATCTTCATCTTCTGCAAAATCTTTTTCATCCCAACCTGCAAAAATTTCTGCTAGGTCATAATTGGCTCCTGGAGTTGTGGAGTATTCACTTCCAGAATGTGTTTCTACAACGATAAGATCGGCAACATCCTGCACAGCCTCGATTTGCTGAGTGATGTAATAGGGAGTCATATAGGCAAAACCTGGTTTATTAAATCCTGCCTGTAAATATGGTTGATAATTATTGTATTGTCCGGTTCGATCGCTACTAAAAAGGAAAGCTATGTTTACACCTGATTGATTATAAAATACTGGTTTATATGCTTCATAAGTATTGATTCCTGCACCAGAATGAAGTATTCCAAATGAATCAAGAGCGGCTTGTGTCTCTTCAATTCCCGGCAATAGATAATCATAAACATGATTGTTGGCCAGTGACACAATCTCAATGCCTGCATAAGAAAGACCTTCTGCATATTCCGGTTCACCCTTAAAATAAATTGTTTTGGTTGGATGCGGTTGACCGCTGTTCGTTAAGGGGCATTCAAGATTAGCTACACTGATGTCTGCAGCATCATTTAAATAGGGAATAGTTGGATCGAATATCGATTCAATTCCATTACTGGAGATAATATCTTCCATTCCTCTGGCCAGCATCACATCACCTACAAAATTCATTGTGATAGGATATGAGGTTTCTCCAGCTTCAATCGCTATTTGACAGGAACCATATCCCCAGGTCTGGGTATCATCCAGAACTTGCAAAAGTACTGTATAAACATGATCATCTTGTAAGTAATATGTGTGTATTGGATCTTCTTCATTTGATGTTTCACCATCACCAAAATCCCAGAAAAACTCGTGATCGTTACTATCTGGATCGATTACCATCGAATAGAACTGCACGTCGATGCTGCGATTATTTTTGCTGTCTCGATATTCGTTTCCCACCAGGTAATACAACACTAACTCAGGAGCAATTGGTTGGTCTTCAGAAATATCGATCAGATCATCAAAATACACAGAACCGGTATTATCATCTGCATCATTTACAAATATCAAACCTGTAATTTGGGGATAATATTCATACCAGGCAAACCAATCATCGGCTATAGGCATTAAATAAGAATTCCATTCCTGAGTAGAAAAAATACCCTGATAAACAGGCACCCATTCTTCGATGTTCAATAGTTCGCTTCCTTCAAATGAATAGAAAAGAGTATTTGTTCCGTCTGTAATTCCAAATCCTTGAATATCGGCTGTATTTTCTATATAAGCATCTATCTGCCAAATATCGTTTTCATTTATCTGGTAAGGAGTTATTTCTTCGAGTTTCCAGGTGTTTCCATAAAGTAAAAGAGAATATTCCGAATCCCCCGATGCTGTATTAACCATATCAAATGAGTAACTATCAGGTTCGATATCTTCGTCTTGATACGAAGAAAAATCTATATTTCCACTTTCGAAATCTTCAATAACTAATTCACGGGAATTACAGACTAAAAAAGATGAAAATATTTAGGAATAAAACAAGGATAACAAAAGTTTTCATAAATCCTCCCAAGAATTCATATGCAACATTCATTCCGTTGAATTTTACTGACAAGTATTTTATATCTAAGATGAATATCATTTATAAATGCGAGATACAACAAAGATTGACAGAATAAACCAGCTTTAGATGATAACCCACGATGAATAAGGTTATAATTTTTTTCTTTAAAAAATATATTTTTTCAACCCGTCGAGAATGGTTGAGATTTGATTCCATTTTTATGGTTATTGGCATCATGATTTCTGTTGCCACACTTACGGTTGCTCATTCCATTTTTGAAGGCTATGAAACAGTATTGAAAAAAACTATCTTAAGTGTAAATTCTCATGTATATGTGTTCTTGTCGAAAGAAGGAAATTTAAGCAACGATAACATAAATGAATTGGATGAATTCTTGACTAATCAATCCGAGGTTGAGGTTTTTTCACCTGTTATAATTTCTCAAATCATGGCATCAAGTAATGGCAGAGTAAAAGGTGCTTTGATGCGTGGAATTGAATGGGAGAAAGAAAATCTTCCAACTTCATATAAAAAATATGTATTTGAAGGAGATCACAAACTTGAATCTGATTCTGATGTTGTGATTGGCTATAAACTTGCCAAAGAACTGAATCTTAAACTGGGAGATACATTTCAACTCGTAAGTCCGATGAATTCTAAAGTCACACTACTTGGAATGCAGCCTGCTAGAGAAGATTTTACAATAAAGGGTTTGTATAAATCGGGAATGCATGAATACGACAGTAAATATGTATTTCTAAATATTGAAAGTGCAGCTGCCTTCAATAACTTTGAAAATGAATTTACGATGCTAGAGATAAAGCTAAAACCAGATTTTATCGAAAGTGCAGATTATCTGGCCTATAAATGGCAGATGATTTTGGATTACAAATATCAGATCAGTTCCTGGATAGACTTCAATGGAAATTTGTTTTCATTATTGAAATTAGAGAAGTGGGTCATTTTTATAATTTTAAGTTTTCTTGTTCTTATAGCATCATTTAATGTGGTGAGTTCAGTATCAACTTCGATAATTGAAAAGAAACGAGAATTAGGAATTCTAAAAGCATATGGTGCTTCAAATGGATTTTTAGCCAGGATTTTCATTGGAAAAACACTCATCATTTCATTTCTGGCAGTTCTTTTTGGGCAACTTCTTGGATTAGGGATAGCTAAATTCATAAGTTGGCAAACTTTCTTTTTATTGAAAGGAGATGTTTATTTCCTGGAAAAAATAAATGTACGATTCAGCTTTATTAGTTGGTTTATCATCCTTGGAACCTCACTTGTGATAGTATTTCTTTCTTCGATAATACCTTTAAGAAAAATATCGAATTTACAAATATTTGATATTCTCAGAAATACAAAACAATCTATTTCACCTTACATTAAAAAAGAAGTTCACTGGTTTTCAACATTGTTAATTTCAATTATGTTTGGATATTTAGGTGTTGATAGAATTATAATGGGATATTATTTTTTAGGTGTTTTAAAGTTGTTAACAATTGGCGGTTTAGGTATTTGGTGGATGATTGATATAATTCTAATTGCGAGTAAATCAAATTTCAGAAAGATTAGATGGGTACAAATTAAAGTAGATTCGATTTAAAAGGATTTAAATGATTATTCTAAGAAGTTCAAACATTATTAAAAGTTATCCTGAATTAACTGGCAAGCTGGAAGTACTCAAAGGTGTGAATCTAGAGATTGAATCTGGGGAGATGATTGCAATAACGGGAGAATCAGGTAGCGGCAAAAGCACGCTTCTTCATCTACTCGGGATGCTGGATAGTGTGGATTCCGGCAAAATATTTTATTATGGAAAAGAAAAATTAATGACCGATAAAAACATCAACGAGTTCCGTAATCAGAATGTCGGTTTTGTTTTCCAGTTTCATTATCTTCTCGAGGATTTTACAGCAGAAGAAAATGTAGCAATGCCGATGTTTCTTGCTACTAAGAATTTTGGGAAAAGTGTTAAGGCTGCCAGAATTTTATTAAAAAGTCTTGATATTTTTGATCGAAAAGAACATTATCCAAATCAATTAAGCGGTGGGGAACAGCAGCGTGTTGCTGTAGCTCGCGCTCTTATAAATAAGCCGGACATAGTATATGCCGACGAACCAACAGGAAACCTGGATGCAAGACACAGTGAAGAGCTGGTAGAGCTTATCATCAATTTAAATAAAGAACATGGGCAGACTTTTGTCCTGGTTACACATGATAATTCAATTGCTAGTAAAATGACCAAACACTTCCATCTTGAAAACGGAGTATTTGTTTAAAACGGGAATCTGATTTTGAAAAATAAGAAGTGGCTGCTGATAATAGTATTGGTCGTATTAGTTATAAATATAACCTTCTTCGTGCTGGTTCGACTAGCTGGAGTAGATAAGATCGTTCAGCAGAAATTCTCTGATGCATTATCTAAAACACTCCAGGCTAAAGTTCAGATCGGAAGCTTTACGTTTAACGATAAGCAACTAAAAGTTACTGGATTACAGCTGGAAAATCCTGGAACTTTCAATCTTGAGATAAAACAACTTTATGTGAAATACAATCTTCTGCAATTGCTTTTTTCAAATTTCAAGAATTTACATTCAATTAAACATATTGATATTTATGATCCGATCTTGCAGTTAAATATCGAACCTGCCGGTAAGAAAAAAAAGAAAAGTTCAGGATTTGAAATTCCAGATATCTCAGGTTATTTTGAGAAACTGAATATTCACAATGCTGCTGTTTCTATAAGTTATTCTAACAATAAAATAAAAGTTGATGAAAACTGGAATAACTTATATCTGAAAGTTAAAAATACTAAGAAATCATTGATAACTTTAAATTCAGGTAATGCCTTACAGGATTCGGTTCATGTTGTTGTAAAACTGAATTCCGGTACAATTGAACAAGCCAGTTTTGCAGTTGAAAAATTAAGCTTGGATAACTTACAAGTTCCTTTTGTTTCTGAGGTCAGTTTATCTCTCGATATTTCAGGAGAATTCAAAGAAAACATTCTTTCTTATAAAGGAGGAATAAAGAATATTTCTGCTATAGTTACCGGCAAATATGTATCGTCAGACCAGTTGTCCTTTAGCGGTAATGATAAGAAAATCACGACAAAATTTGATGAACTTAAATTGGAAGGGAATGAAATCTCTGCAGCGTTTGAAGTTAGTGAATATTTATCAGCAAATAGAGAAATTCAAGGCTCAGTTTCAGTACACGATGTTGATCTAAATCGATATCTCGACAATATTTTTGGCCAGGTAGATGCAGATATTGTAATAAGTGGCTTGATCTCAGATCCAATCGTAGGAATAGAAGCTAGATCAGATTCAATTCTTGCTTACGGCCAAAATCTGTTAGATGCTGATATTGCGGCAATCTACCAAAATAAGAAAGCGGATGTAGAATTAATTAATGCAAGCTGGCTAAATAATTCTGTTACCGGTCATGGAAATATTTACACTGATGGTAATTTAGAATTCTACCTGTTTTCTAAAGATTTAATTTGGGAAGAAAATGCTAATAAATTCTCAGGCGATCTAACATGCAAAATTTCTAAGGATGATGCGCTACTGCTTGATCTGGAGATGAGTGATCTTGTTTATAGCAATAATGACCTTGAACTTAGTGATCTTAAGTTAAATGTTCAAATGGCAGATAAAGATTTCATCGCTCGCCTCAGTAATGAAGAAAATGACCTGGTAATCAACTTAAATGGCAGTCTTGATCCAAAAGAAGCACAAGCCAGCATTGAATTGAAAAGATTTGATCTAGGTCCGATATTTTCAACAACTTCCTTACCAATGTTATCTGGAGAATTAGAGATACAGGCAAACGAATTTAGTATTATTGTTAATTCATCTCTCCGTGCTTATGATAAAGAATTTGGTAAGCTCAGCGGAAGATTAGCAACTAATATAGCTCTTGATCTTACCAATAAAACATCATTGATCAACATGCGTACATATAATGCTAAATTTAATTATGAAGAATTTAGCCTGAATCTTCTTGCTCAAGGTACTTTGGATAGCATCCAAACTACTAAATTTACTATCAATAACAAGCTTGATATCGATGGATGGTTAAGCTTGAAACCGGATTTTAATTATGGTGCTAAATTAATTGGCGATGATATTAAGATCAAAGAATTTGCGCAGTATTTTATGAGCTATTATACTTATAGCGAATTAAAGGGATCTGCTAGTTTTGATCTGGAGTACGATAGCAGAAACAATGTTGCTGCAACTGGTTACATTGCTCTTGATCAATTTACTATTGGTGATTTCAAGAAATTTGACAGCGAAATATTCTTAACTGGTAATAGTGAAAAAATCAATTTACTGAATAGCTACGTGTGTTGTGACAGCACTCAATTACTCGATCTAAATAGTGAAATATTACTAAAACCCAATTTCGAGATCCAGGCAAATGGTAAGCTCAATACTTTTTCATTGGAAGATATTTTTCCTGATGATAAAATTCGTGGTATTATCGATGGTGAATTTTCATTCAATATGGGAAATGGTGAAAGCAAATTAACTGCAGATTTCAAAGCTGAAAAATTTAGAGCCAATAAATTAAGATTTGATAAGATCAGGTTTTCTTTTACACAAAAAGATAGTCTTCTAACTATTAACGAGCTCACTGCAAAAAGAGGAACACAATTTGATATGAATAGTTCTGGTGCTATTGGATTCAATCTTCTTAACAGTAACTCTTATCCTGATAGCAATCGAATATCAATAAATTTTAAAGGTGACCTTTTCTCATTTTTAAATAAACAATCTAAAGCAGTAAGGTACGGTGAATCGGATTGTGAATTTGAGATGACGGTGGGAATGGGGGAGAACGGGCTTTCGATTGATAAGGGTTTTTTTGAATTACATAATGGCAGCATGAACATCCAAGATCAACCTAACAGAATAGATAAATGTAACATTCAATTTGAAATTGCTGATGATAGATTGGCGTTAAATGAATTTCAGCTGAAAGTTGGTGATGGAACTCTTTATATCGAGAATGAGATAATGCAAAATGACACCGATTTCCGCTTAGGAATGCTGAATCTTGGAAAATTTAAAGTCTATACTTCCCAGGAAGGATTGCAGATCTATATGCCGAAATATACTCCGGAAAATACAATGGTCAATGCATCGATATCTGGCAGAAATTCAAGTTATATGGAAGTTACCGGTCCTTTTGATGATCTTAATATCTTGGGAGATGTAAACGTATTTAATGGTGACCTGATCTATCCTCCGGATACAGAGAATTTATTAAAATTATTTAACACGGTTAGAGAAGTTAAAAAACCGGAATCCGACCCTGTTGTTCTACCGCTTTCATTTGATCTTATGCTGCATCTTGGTGAGAATGTGAGATATGTAACTTATCCTGTTGACATAAAATTAAAACCAGCTGGCTACCTTCATTTGCAGTATTTAGAAAGTGAATTCCAGAAACCGGAGGGTTTATTCATTGCCGAAGAAGGTTCGGTTGATATGTTCGGAACATCACTTCTACTGGATTACATGCAAGTGGACCTTACGAAACTTGGAAAAGGCGTAAGCATAGCAGGAACATTTTACAAGAAAACAAGCGATGGTAGTTTAATAACATTAGAAATTTTTAACGATGATACGAGTAACGGAAGTTCTGCAAATTTGCGATTTGAATTAATTAGTGATAATCCTAATGACTTAATAACAGATATCTTAGCAAAGCTTCGTTATAATAGATCAATGAATGAAATTTCTCCAGCTCAACGAAAGACACTATTGCAGGATGAAGTTATCCAGATAGCAGGATTAGGTTTAGAATCTGCGGTACTAGATCCCCTCATTTCCCCTGTAGAAAATACTATTCGCAAGTTTTTCCGATTTGATTATTTTCATTTACAAACCGACCTTGTTCAGAATCTTTTTGCCAGTTATTCATCTGAGAGTAAGTCAGATTACTCAACATCGGAAGAGCAGATCCAGATAGATAAATTTACTTCTGAATTATTTTTAAATAATCTTTCTATAAGTGCTGGTAAATACCTTACTCGGAAGGTGTTTCTGGACTACGAAGCGCGTTTTGAAAAGCAAGCTGAGAATCTTGATGATACTACGATGGGTGTTTTTCAAGACTTTACAATTCGATACGATCTACCCTGGAAATTGAAAATATCTTATATGTATAGAATTCAGCCATTCGATGTGGAAAATGAACATCAGGTGACGCTGGAGAGATCATTTAAGTTTTAGTTTGGTGCATTCTTAATATTAAATCAAGATTATTCTGGTTGGAATTTGTTTCTATCTTAATCATCATTTAAATTTCTATCATTTTACTTCAACAACAAACATTTCCTGCTGGCTACAGTTTCACCATTTACTTCCAATTGATAAAAATAAACTCCGCTGCCGACGGGTTGGTTACGCTTGTCGTTACCGTCCCAGGTGACAGAAGATTGATTGTTCCCCGCTTGTGTCATGCTGAGCTGTGTCGAAGGACGGGGATCTGAATTCATCTGAACTGACCCTTCGCTAAACTCAGGGTGACAGTCCAAAGATTTCACTTTCTGCCCTTTTATATTATAGATTGATATTTCTGCTTTATCAATTTTTTTGAAGTCTGAAAGATTAAATCTGATCTCTGTAGATGGATTAAAGGGATTTGGGTGATTGGAAAGATTGGGAGAGATGGAGATTATCTCATCATTTATTCCATTAGGATCATATTCATAATGATAAATGCTGCACGATGTATCTTCCAGATAGAGTAAATAGTTCTCATTTTCTCTTTGGAATGGAGTAATCTCCACACAATTAGACCAGTTACGAAATGAGCCAACCTGATCTACGATTCCGTATTCAATATCAGAAAGATCATAGACTTCACATTCTATGCTGCCCATAAACATTAGTTCATTTTGCTCATCAATTGCTATTAAACCACTATGGCTGATATTCAGTACAAAATATGGTGCCAAAGGGTTACTCAAAGTATAAATACTACAATGTTGCTCCGGCAATGGACTTGTGATAAACAAATAATCTTGGTAAAAATGGAGTTCTTCATAACAAAAATTTGTATTTAATTCATTAGCCAAATTCATATTACTAGTATCAATTTGATCAACAATTGCAAGTTTATCCAAACATTGTATATAAGCAATATCATTATGAAAATAAATAAAACCACCTTCATACGTGTTGGGCAATTGCAGAGATGCTACTTCTATCAATTCATTATATTCATTCATCATGTATTTGTATAAAATTGAGCTATTTACATAGAAATAACCAATATCTTCACAATAATAAATATTCATAGGATTTTGAGTTATATTGTTAAAAGTACATAATTCGTTCAATTCTCCGGAGTTTTCAATTTGTAGTATTTTGTTAAAATATAAAGGAGTAATTGGGTCTAAAAATGATGTAACGAAAATGTCTTCTTTTCCATTTGACCAAAAAGCAGCGTAATTGCTGTAATATTGATTTGTTAATATAGGTTGATTTAAATCAGGTATATTAAATTGTTGTATTCCACATAAAAAGCTAGCTATATAAACATTATTATTATAGTAATACATAGAGGATATTTTTCCCACATTATTATGAATATCTACTAATTCTATAATATTATTAGAACTATCAAAATTAATCAATTTTCCTTGTTCCGTTTTAACAATAAACAAATCATTTAAACCTGTTATTGATAAACTAAAGTCTTCATAGGGATTTAAAAATTGAACATCTAATATTACTGGATTACTAATATTAGTTATATCATACATTATTATCGAGTTATAATAAATTAGAATTAGTTTGTTTCCCATTATTACATAATCGAGTAAATTTGGTTCATTGAATTCATGTAATGTAATCCAATTGTCTGGAATTGAAATATCGTAAATTATTAAACCAGAATAACAGTTAATTAATAGTATAGAATTTTCTATCAAAGTAGGTTTGCAATCAGCGTAGCATTCTATAATACTTGTGTTCATTAATATAACATTATTAATATCTGTTATGTCATAAAGATAAATATGAGTTTGTGTTTTAACACTAGCGATTCCATTCGACACAAATTTCATAGCATGGGTAGATTGCGGGACTTGAAATTCAGTTATCTCTGTAAATGTATCATCATCATAAACGTGTATCGTCCAAGACCAATCATCATGAAGCTCATTCACAAAAACCTTACTGTTATCAACAAAATGCACATAATTTCCCAAATAGGTTATAGTATCGGTAATTGTTGGGTTAAGTATATCGGTTATGTCAATTCGGTACAAACGACAAGTAATCGCACCTGTAGCTACATAAGCATAATTTTCTGATACAGACAAGGTAACTAATGAACCTTCCAAATTAAAATCTGTAACTAAATTAAATTCATTATTTGTAAAATCAAATATTTGTAAACTCCTGCTATTTATGCTATAAAGAATATTTTCTTTTATTACCATATTGGGTCTATTGGAGCCGTAAGAATCTGTTAATGAGAATTCTGGAAGTTTTTCGACATTAAATGAGTATAAATAAGAAAGGATTAAAGTGAACATTGCTAATAATATTTTCCTCATACTATCTCCAAAAATTGGGGAGGTTTCAACTTCCCCAGTAATTAAATGTTAATCGTTATTTGGTTCAGGATCTGGTTTGGGTTCAGCCATTTCTCGTGGTATAGTAAGGTATATATGTGCTGTTGAACCAACACCAGAAACAGTATCTTCATCATAACAACTATGATCAATAGCTTTCCCCCAAGCTGATCCACCACCACCAGAAAATGATACAAAATGATATGACCCATTACCAGTAAATGATTGTGGTCCCATGGTTGAGTAACCAATCCATCTTGCATAAACACTTCCTGAGGGTGAACCTGCAACATTACTAACAACATGTACATAAATATCGTAAGCAGATACTAAGGTGAAGCTAAGCACCAGTAATACTATTAGTATGAGTTTTTTCATATTTATCTCCATTCGAGTTTAATCCCAATCTATTGTTCCCTGTTTTCCGGGTGGAGAATTCAGGTAGTTCCTATTAATCACTACCACTTGCCGAGGAACGTTGGGGCAAGTGGTTGAGTCAAGTGAATTTTAATCTAAAGAATTCCACGACTCTCTGCGTCGGGGTTTCTAAATTTTCTCCCCTACTTTTAAGGGAGATGCCGAAGGCAGAGGGGTAAATAATGAAGATTCGTTTTTCAGCTTGCTGAAATAAAGTTGCCAAAACCTTTTTTTTCAAGATGATACTGGATACTTTGTGAACACTCCTTGGCTTGCCACTGAGATAGTCAACTTTAAGAATTTTCTTTAATCTCATGAAGAAAATTGGAAAATCAATAATAAAAAATATATGTTGCTCCATCGATATCTACGAGGTAGTAATCCTCGTTGGAATCTTCATAAATGATAGTGTATTCTTTGTTCTCAAGTTCAGTTTCAGAGATTTCGGAAAAATTTAATTGACCAAAAATCGGAGTAACTAAAATAACTCCAAGTATTAAAAGTGAAAAAAATCTTTTCATGCTCAACCTCAATCTGTATTGTTTATGTTATATACATTTGAGGTAGCATTTTTGTAACAAATAAAGTCATAACTTATTGTAAACAAAAGATATAAAATGGGGGGGGGGGTGCAGCAGAATGCTATGAATTATGAAGAGATTACTAAAAGTGCTTTTCAAATAGCTTCATTTTATTTAGCCGATGAAGATAGTGCAAAGGAAATTGCGCAACTCACAGCCATAGAATGTTTTGTAAATAAAGAGAATTTAAAGCAGGAAACTTTAACTAATTGGGTTTTTACTGTAGCAAAGAATAAGTCCTTGAATCTAATTAAATCTCAAAATCGTAAACTAGATTATGATCCACTGATATTGGCAAAAACTACGTTAGATGAGAATCTTTTCGAGCAGAAAATGGATCTTATCACATTGCTTACTCAAATTCCGATGAATGTAATTAATCAGAAAGATCGGAAATTATTACTACATGCCTTCCAGCGGGGAGTGAAAAATGCCGCAAGAGATTTGAACAGGAATGAGCAGTCTTTTCGATTAAAAATCTATCGGTTAAAACAAGAGTTGATTCTCTATCACAGATTAGAAAGTGGTTTTAAACGTCTTAATCCGATTCCTGGAACCAGGCTTCATCACAATTTGATGAACTTTATAAAAAGAATAGGTGTGTGTTTGAATAATAATGATTTTTGTTTTCTTGATGAATTTGAACTTGATGAAAAATCACGCTATCGCTTAGAGCAAACATCTATTCGAAGAGTTGTAAAATATCAGATTGATATATTGAAAAAGAATCTATACTTATTTTTTGTAGCATTTTTTGATACAAATGGTAATATGAAAAGTTTAAGATTTCAAATAATTGCCAATAGCGGTAATCGTTTACAGATCTCCACTCTACCCGAATTACCCCAAAAGATTATAAAGATTAATAATAGAGATATTCCCACTGAATTAAAAGAAAAATTGAAGCCCGATAAAAATGGATTGATCCCACTTTTCCGTGAAGAGCTCGATAAAGAATTAAACAGCAAAGTTAAGAAGATAGAAGTTGTATTTGATATAAAAGAGTATAAAATCTATTAAATACTAATCAACCCAAATCGGATTTGTAAAAGATAATCCGCCCTTTTCTGTAGTTAAGCTCATTCGCAGATAGCCGCATTCCGGTAGATCGATAACTTTTCCACTTTCCGGATTCTCAATTTTAGTTTCTTTCATTGAGGTAAGGTCTCCTATATGCAAAACAATTCTGGTGATTTCGCCAAATTCTATGTTTGTAGCTGTTTCGAATACAAAAGTAGCTTTTCTTTTGGGGCAGGAAGAACCGATATTATAAATCTGTTTATTTTGCTGAAGTTGGAAATTTATAAAAGGTCCGTTGCTAACTATTAGCTCACCATTTTTAATTCCGGCAACGGGATGGTTATTCGAGAATTTGAAAGCTGTAAAGAACTTACCGAAGACCTGCTTAGATGATGAAAACAATTTCCAGAAAGGACTCTTGATCTGCCGCATCACATTGAAATTACCATGAGCATCATTTCCCGCTAGAATGAAATATTTCTTACCTTGCAAGAGCAATTGAGACCATTTTAATATGTTGCTATAAATTTCATCCGGATTAGCAGAATTAATTATTTGTAAAAACTTAATATCACCATTAATGAAATCATCAGGATGCCAGCTTCCACGCCTTAGAGTTAACTTCTGAGCAAAAGGGATTTCATCAAAAGGATGTGCTGCGATGAACAAATTTTCAATGGAATGTTTTTGTTTGATTTCGGTTATTAAATGCTGTGGTTTATTACGAAACCACTTCTCTGCACTATCACCACTTCCTTCTATAAATTCATCGTGATTTATTGCCAGCATGTGCACGTTTTTGCCATCGCTATTCCCGATAGAAACTTCTTCTCCGGCAATTACACGAAAATCCTTGTCATCTGTTTTTACAACTTCCTGTTTCATTTCTTTCCAAATAGGTAGTTCAGGATCATTTTTCGTACAATTTTCTACACAATCATCCAGATCATAAGAATGATCTGTAACAAAAAACCAGTCCAAACCCATAGCTTTTGCCATTTGTTTTGTTGAAAGAATATCAGCACCAAATTCCACCTGATCGGCAGTGTGAATACTGTGATAGTGAGGATCTCCCAGAAACCAGTTTTTTTGGAAAGGTAATTTATTACCGGCATAAAAAAAACGAAATGGTTTTTTTATCAATTCCGGGTAATTATCGTTGATCGTTGTTTTAGGTTTTCCTTTGATTTCATATTGAAATTCTACTGTCACATTCAGCCACTGTTCTGGTTGAAATCTGGAAAGATCAACTTTCAGAATCTTAGAAAAGTATTTTTGACTAAGTTTTATCTCTATGTCATAAATTCCACTGATCTCCTGGTTTTCACCTGTTACCAAAACATTAATATTTTTTATCGTTACTGGAAAAAGATCGGCATCCTTTACTATTATTAAGACAGGTAACGTTGAAGAGCTTTCTTGAATACATCGAATTGGAATATCCGCAATTATCTCGGGTTCCTTGAGAAAATATCTAGGATATAGAAACTTAAGATGATAATGGATTTCGGCATATCCAAGTAATAATGGTAAGTGGACAATATTTGGTAAAAAATGTTCTGAAAAGTTCATGTTATAAAAAAACCTTCAAAGCCACTACAACCTTGAAGGTTTAAAGTATTTATAATTTAATATTATGGTAACCAGTTTGGATCGATCAGGTTTTTTGAAACTTTATCATCTCCCACATTCCAGGGACCATTTGGTAGATAATAATATACCAGAGCACCGGTTTTACCAAAATTCTCATTGGTTATAGCAACTACTGTACTGTCTGTAACAGCATAATCGAAATAGAAAACATCAGCAATTTTCTCCAGGTCTTCTTTTACATTCAATAGATCTTCACCTGTATTACCGTCTCCGTTATCCATTTTTAATACATCATGTTCAAAAATATAGTATCCATTATCCGGATTTTGATAGAACTGAACATCGGCTCGGGCGATAATCTGTACATTTTTAATTGCTTCTTTCAATTTATCTTGAGTAACTCGGTCATTCTTAAGCGGAATTATCAATGTAAAAATGATTCCAACGATCATGATTATCATTAAAAGTTCAATAAGGGAGAATTTACCTTTTTTTTCTATATCTGTATTTTCTGCCATTTTTCCTCCAAAATTATTCTGGCACAGAATCTGACAGCAAGACCTCTTGTCAAATAATTTTTATTTATCATTTATCACTGCAAAAATCCTTTACAATAAAAACCTCTCTAAATTTGTTTGCATGTTGAATTTAATCGGATTTTATTACTAATTCAACCGGAAAGATGAGGAAAATAAAATATGAAAAAATGGATTTTATTAATAATATTATCGTGTATATCGTTAACCCTTTTTGCAACCAGGATCGATCTGAATAAAGCAGGTTTAGAAGAATTAAAATCTTTGCCGATAACACAACAGCAAGCAGAAGATATCTTCAATTATCGCTATTACATAGATTATTTTCAAAGCATTTATGATCTTACTGAGGTCAAGTCGATAGATCAAGTTACATTAAATTCGATAAAGCCACTGGTTTCGGTATCACATTATACTGATAAAGATGAAGCAGCTTTAAGAAGAGACGAGATCTATTATTTAATTGAAAGATTAGGAAGTAACGAAGGATTACAGGAAGGTATGAGTGATGTGTGGGAAGATTATTTAATGACACCACGTAACATCAACAAAATGCCATTTTCCGAAATCTTGAATATGCCCAATACATCTGCTATTGATGTAGCAGCTATTCTTAAACGAAGAGCAAATGGCGATACCCTTTCCAATTATCGAGATCTTCGATTCTCACCCGGGATTTCTTATTACGGAGCAAAAAACCTGCAGCATTATGTTTATTATAAAGATGAACCATCCGACAACAAAGTTTTTGTCGATTATCAGATAAAATTTTCTTCATCTCCATTTGCAGGAGATGAAAGCGAAATGTACAAAGAAACTATGATACGCTATGATACATCATCATCAGAACCAAACACCCCTTCTATTAAAAAACAGTCATATTGGGGCTTCTTTAATATGGAGTCTTACCGCACAGAAGTTATGAACAAGATCCGCTTACGAATTATGAGTTCTTCGTGTCCGAATGTGTGGAAAATGGGCTATATGACTAATTCCGACAAAATGAGTAGAAGTTTCTTTCTTGATGAAGATTACAGGTATGACAACGATGCAAAATTCTTTATAGGTTATGAATCCGAAGTTGAATTAGCAGGATATAATTTTCTTAAGGTTTATACAGGGAATTATCGAGCTACTTTTGGTGAAGGATTGGTAATGGAAAGTACAGACTTCTTTTCTCCGCGGAAAACAGGATATGGATTCAATAAAAGAATTACCGGTATTATTGGAGATATTTCCCGTACTCAGGAATATTCTCTACGTGGTGTAGCTGTGGATTGGAAACGAAATGACATGAATGCTGTGATCTTTCTATCGCAGGACAAAAAGGACGCTATTGTTTATGATAGTAATCTAAATGGAATATTGGATGATGAAGATAATGTTCTTTCTTATATTACATTGAGCGAACGTTTTTCTAATGAAGATCTGGAAGAAGCAGAAGATTTTTTCAATACATATATAGATGATGAGCTGCCGTATGCAAACGAAAACTTTGTAAGCATAGCTCCCCGACTTGATGCAGTGCAAGAAAACCTGATCGGTGGGCACATTGAATATTCTCCTTTGATCGGAACTCATATTGGTTTAACTGGTTATGAAGCTACTTATGATCGTAACTTTGTTGTACCCGATGCAGATAGTTTAGCACATTTGTTGATTACTTTCGATGATGATGCAGAGGAAAAATGGAAACTAACGGATGCTGAGATCAGTTCAATGTATTCAACCATTACTAGTGAATACAATAGAAATTATCGAAGAGTTGTGGGATTCGACTGGCGGACAGTTCTTAATAATACTTCATTTCAAGGTGAATATGCCGAAATGGAAGTTGATGGCAGTTTGCATAAGATTGGTGATGATCCAAGTGCCTTACTCATAAGCAGCTATACACAATTTGAGAATTTGAGCCTGCTGACGATCTATCGTGACTATGACCTGGAATTTGATAATCCCTATCACAGAAGTTTTGCTGAAAGTGAAAGATATGATGATACTGAATTTGATAAACTAACTTATGGCTTGAATAATACATTACTTACAGATATGTATTTAAATGCATCTCAACCTTCAGCAGAAAAAGGTTTTTATATTCAAACAAGATACCAATTTCACCGCATGTTCACTCTCACTAAAGCTTATGTCGATTTTTGGGAAAGAAAGTCTGACGCCAGACAAGGTGTGCGTTTTGAAGCCAAACTGGAATTCAAGCCAATCCATCAGTTAAGATTCAGATTAAGGAATAAAATTCAACAAAAAAGATATGATGAATTTAAGGATAGAGGAAGATCCACTGCAGGTGAAACTCAACTTGAATGTATAGTTTATCTTTCTAATTTCGATAAGCTTACTCTTGGCTTTACCCATGCATCAGTCGATCAACCTCCATACCTTTCTATTCTGGCTAATCCGGCAATTGCTTATGCTCCCGATTTGGCGCAAGCCGTTTCTCACAGCAATGGAGATCTAATTGGTGTAGATTATGTTCACAATTTTAATGAAAACTTAAAACTTATTGGAGCTTTTGCTATTTGGAAGGCTTATGGTGCATCTTTCTGGGATTTTGAAGATGTTGAGCTCGATTTTGATCAAAGTGACAGAGGATATAAATATTGGTTCAATATTCATAGCAGAGTTGCTAATAATCTATTCATTTCACTAAAATACAAATACAAACAGTTCATGACCAGAGAGCTTGAATTCAGAGCTTATAATGAAATTCCAACAACTGGTGAGTATTATTTCCAGCGAGTTGAAAATAACGAACATTATTTGCGTTTGCAGCTAGATTTAAAATTTTAATAAATTTCTATATAATTTGGAGGATAAATGAAAAAAATTGTTTTAATGATCACATTATTGTTTATAGCAAGTAGCCTGCTATCATATTCCATTTTGGAAAGCCAGAGTGGACAATATATAAAAAATCTGGATGCCAGAAGTGCAGCCATGGGGCAGACGGGTGTTGTTAGCGAAGGAATGTTGTTCGATATGTTCTTGAATCCTGCTAATCTTGCATCAGCAAAATCTCTTACAGGATTTCAGTTTGGCTTTAACCTTATTGGTGATACTGAAAACAGATCGCTTCCTATGTACAACTCTTTCGATGCCTATTCTGGTGAAGGAACTTATGCCAGTAACAAAAACACATTTGCCAACTATTCTTTTGCAGGATATTACAAATATGAAATTATGGATTTTGATCTTGTTGCTGCTCTTTCTTATCGTCCTCAGATCAGTTTTGATGCTGAGTATTTTGAAGAAGTAAGAAATAATGACAATTCCAATAACAATGAATTTCCTCCGATCTTGGCAAATAATTACATTGAAAGTAAAGGTGCAGTAAATGCGGCAGCTTTTTCTCTGGCAGTAGATTATCGTGATTTTATAAAAGTAGGGATTGAAGTTGCACAACTAGAGGGTGATTCAAAGTGGGAACGTAACATAAATTGGACTGAAGAAGCTATTGAGAAAATGCTCATAGGTCCTAACCCGGACAGCCTGGTCTTGGAGGATTATTACAGCAAATTGAAGCGCGAATTTAAGGGAATGCAATTTAAAGTTGGAGCCAATGTAGCCATTAATCCCAGAATTACGGCAGGATTCAGTTTTGTTCCTAAAGTGGATTTTGATGTAACCGGTACACTTGATACATTGGATGTAGAAGATGCTGTTTATATGTATTATTCTCAACCAGATTCTCTTGGTAATGCAGTTTTTGTTGATTCAACAATGTTTTCGGAGTTCATTACTCCTTCACGAATGAAAGCGGGTGTTTGTTTCCAACCCCAAAATATAATGAAAACAAATTTCAATTGTGATGTGGAATTTGTAAAATGGTCTGATGTTAACAATCTTTACGATGATGAATTTAACTTTTTTGTAGGTATAGAGCATGTGCTGAAACATTCTATTCCGATTCGTTTTGGTTTTAGCTATGAAACAAGTTATGGATTAAAGAATCACAACGGCTTTGTATTTTCAGATAAAATTACCAAACCTTCATTTACTGCAGGTACCGGATTCACGTTGTTAGAAAGATTTACGGTAGATGTTGGACTACAGTATTCTTATCGCAAATATGAAGCTCTCGATCTTTTTATGGATAACTTTTACTGGCAGGATGGAGCGTATGAAGCTTTATGGAATGTGTATTATTACGAAGGTCAAATTTCCAGTCCAATTATTCAGGATCGTGGTTGGGAAAATCCCGATACAGTAAAAGAAAGATTTGTAAATCTTAAAACTTCCATTAGTTTTAACTGGTAGAGTATTAAAATTGAATGGTAAAAAATTATGAAAGTTAAATTAATTATATTTTTGTTATTGATAAGTAGTTTGATGATGGCTGAAGAGCTATTATTGGACATTATGTTCACAAATGATATTCATGGTGGCATTGATCGATATGCAGCCACTTTCATGAATCCGGAATACCCTCCTATGTTAGGTGGAGGTGCAGCAGCAGCAGCATATATCAAAAGTATTAGGCAACAAAGCTCTAAAATCCGTGATAACTTGCTCTTTGATGATGGAGATTTCTTTCAGGGTCATCCCGTGGGAACAATGACACAAGGAAAAGCTGTTGTAGAATATTTTAATATGATCGGTTATGATCTTGCAGTTATTGGTAACCATGAATATGATATTGGTGAAGAAGCGCTCATGGAAACTTTAAAAGATGCTGAGTTCCCGTTTCTTTCCTGCAATATTTTTCGTAGAGGAACGGATGAGTTAGTGGATTACGTTCAACCTTACATAATCTTTGAAAAAATGGGAATTAAGATCGGTGTTATTGGCGTTACAACAACCGATACGGAGCAAATGAGTTTTCCTGAACACATTGAAAATATAGAGTTTCGAGCTGCGAAACCTGCTGTAAAAAAGTACGTGAAGATTTTACGTCAAGTTGAGAAAGTAGATCTGGTATTTGTTACAGGACATATGGGGTTACCCTATGATCCTGAACCTGCTTATGAACACCGATATGCTGAAGATAAGGAACCAACTGAAAGACGCTGGGGCTATGATGCACAGGAAATAGCTCATGAAATTGAAGGGATCGATGTTTTATTTGGTGGTCATATGCACAAAGGTTTTGCCCAGGCTTGGGAAGATCCGGATACTCACACTTTAGTATTTCAAGGCTATGCTTATGGAAGTAATGTAGCTCATGTAATTCTAAAGATTGATCCCGAAACCAAAACTTTAATGGGATATGATACACCGGCAATTAAAGAAGGTGTATTGGTTACGCTTTTTGAAGATGAATTCATAGGCGATGAAGAGATTGGAAATCGAATCCAGGAAATGCAAGATATTGCTGAAGAAGGCATGGATGAGATCGTTGGTGAATCAGAAGTATATTTATCAAGAGTTGGTAATGGACCTCAAAATGTTATTGGCAACCTTGTTTGTGAAGCGATGAAAGAATATGCCGATGCGGATTTTGCCTTTCTAAATTTAGGCGGAATTCGTGCAGATATCAAAGCCGGTCCTGTTAGTTATCGTGATGTATTTAATGTAATGCCTTTTGATAACCAGGTTGTGATGATGGAAGTAGATGGAAGATTTCTGAAAGATATCATTGAAATGAGAGTATCCGGTGGTAGACATGGTTTAAGAGTAGCTGGTGTGGAAGTTGTTACCAATAGAAAAAATGATGATTACGATAGAGTTACAAGTTTGTTAATAGGTGGAGAACCCTGGCAGGCAGATAAAATTTATAAGGTTGCAACTACAGATTTCTTATTACAGGGAAATGCCGGATTAGTTATGCTTACTAAAGTTCCTGAGGAACAAATTACCAGATACGAGATGGATCTTCGTGAAGCTATTGTCGATTATATTCAAAATAATTCACCTGTAAATGTAAAAATAGATAATCGCTGGAAAAGAAATGACAAAAGTGTTAAAACACCAGAAATGCTGAAGGAATTAGAGAAGCTAGATTAAGCAAATAGACTCATAATAATAAATTAATTGACTAATAAGCAACGATTTAGTTTTGTTGAACCAGATATTAAGCGGATTTTGTTTCATATATTGAGAGAAGGAATATCGTACAACTGATAGATTTATAATATTAATCTATTAAAAAAAAAAGACATGACTTTTGGGAGTTAAATTTTGAATGAAATTGGAAGATTAGATAGCCAAAGCAGAAAGCAATTTGATATTACTTTAGCTGAAATTTTTAAACAATTAGATAAAGATAAAATTCGATCTGCAGAAAAAAAATTGATCGAGATTTCTAAAACACCAAACTATTTTATTCGTGAGTACATTGGTAAAAAACTGGTTACCTACGAAGATGTAGATAAAATGGTTCAAATTGCTGAGAAAATGCTTACACACAGAATTTATGGTGTTCGAGCCACAGCGCTATTTTTTCTCTACTATATTAATATTGAGAATCCTGAAAAAGTGTTGGAATTATTAGAAATAACTTTTGATAGCGTTCCTTGGGAAGTGGAGAGTGTGATCAACGGAATGTGGAAAAAATATCCTGATACTATGAAGGAATATATGGCTGCCTGGATTGAATCTGAAAATTCTCAGAAACGTTCATTATCTTTTCATGGAATGGAAAACATTTCTCGCTCAGATCCGATCTTTATTATGGATTTTATTGCACGAGCTATTGATGATGATACAATGGAAGTTCAAAAGAAAATCACCCATATTTTAACACAAGTAGCTAGATCAAATCCAATAATTGTTTATCCTTACGTACGCGAATGGCTGGCAGAAGCAGATGATAGAAGGACAAAAACGATCTGGGTTTCTATGAAAAAACTGGCCAATATTGTTGTTCAGCGAAATCGCCGAGATAGTAAAGAAGAATTTGTGATTCTTACAGAACAAACAGTAGAAGATTGGAGAAGCGACGAAAATGAAAACGTTTCTCAAATGGGTGACAGATTAGCAAGGATCATATGGCGATAGTTCGCGGTATTTAGTTACGGATAACAAATGAAAAACAATCTGCTCATAAAAGTGCTCGTAATCTTAATTGCAGTCCTTTTGTGGGTACAACAGATATTATTAAGAACTCACACAGTCGTTCTCGACGTTCCAATCCAATTATTAAACATTCCAGCAGATCTGGCAATTGAACAGATCGAATTACCTAAGATACCGGTAAAAGTTAGAGGTAAAGGTCTGGATATAATCTCAGCAAATATTTCGAACGTTACTATTGATGTAGATGCATCCAATTATCTCTATGGAAAGAACAGGATCAGGTTTGCAGTAAAAAATATTACTTATTCTGATAGAATTCAACTATTTATTGTAGAAATACAAGATGATAGCAATTTGCAGGTGAGTATGGATAAGCTGGTCGAAAAAAAGAAACCAATCAGCATTCAATATGCTTCGGCAAAAGATGAAGAGTTCTTCATCGTAAACAAGATTATCAACTCACAGCAAAGAGTTACGTTAAAAGGACCGTTAGCTGTCATTTCTGAAATCAAGAGTATAAAAACACAGAAGATTACAAAGAAAATGGTAGTTGAGAATAAAGTTAGTGTTTCTCTAATTACTCCACATGAAAACATCCAACTATTGAAAGATGTAATTGTTTTAGAAGTAACTCAAACAAAGATCGTTAATAAAACAATTTCTCTTATTCCAATTAAATTTCCTGAATCTGAAAATATTACAATTATTCCTCAAAAAGTTTCAGTAATGGTTCGAGGACCGGAAGAACTAGTTGAGAAGCTGGATAACAGCACAATCATAGCAAATTTGGAGCTAGGAAAGATTCGTAAGAATTTTACCGATGTATCGTTTGAATTACCTTCCGGAATTAAGATCGTGGAGTTCACACCTAAGAAAATTCAAGTTATTAGAAATGAGTAAAATACTTGCCTTTGAAACATCCTGCGATGATACATCTGTTGCCGTCATTGATACAAATTATCATGTTCATGCAAATCTGGTCTCCTCTCAAGCAACACACGAAGATTTCGGTGGCGTAGTACCTGAACTTGCTTCCAGACTGCACATGCAGAATATAATGCAGATTACTGAAGCTGCTCTAAAAAAAGCTAATTGTAGCTTAACTGAAATTGATGCAGTTGCAGTTTCTGTTAATCCAGGATTAATAGGTGCTTTATTGGTAGGAGTTTCTTTTGCGAAGGGATTAGCTTACAGTATTAACAAACCTTTAATTGCTGTTAATCATATGCTTGGTCACATTTACGCAAACAAAATCGAAAATCCTAATCTGGAACCACCTTATCTTGCCCTCGTTGTATCCGGTGGACATACAGAACTGGTGGATTTCAAGTCTTACGATGACTTTAATGTCGTAGGTAGAACTCGAGATGATGCAGCAGGAGAAGCTTTTGATAAAGTTGCAAAATTGCTTGATCTGGGTTATCCGGGCGGTCCAATAATAGATAGAATTGCTAAAAATGGCAATCCTGAATTTGCAGATTTTCCCCGGGCCATGAAAGGTAAAGAAGTGTATGATTTCAGTTTCAGTGGTTTTAAAACTTCAGTTCGGTATTATCTGGAATCTCATTCAAAAGATTTTATTAAAGAACATTTAGCGGATATAACTGCTTCTGTTCAGAAAGCAATAGTAGATAGTTTAGTTAGTAAAACGATCAATTATGCAAAAAAGCATTCTACAAAAAACATAATTGTTGCCGGTGGTGTTTCAGCTAACAGTTTATTACGTAGTGAAATGCAGATGGCTGTAAAGAAGATGGGTGCAAATGTTCATTTTCCATCAATGCAATATTGTATGGATAATGCGGCTATGATCGGTGCTGCTGCTGTGGATAAATTTGAACGAAAAGAATATGCAAATCTATCTTTGAATGCCTTCTCCACCAAAGGTGTTAGGTTCATTTAACAGGATATTCTCTGAATAATTCTTCAACAATAGTAACCGCATCTTTCACATAATCTGTACACTTTAAGTGTGCCAGTTGCTCTTTTGCTTTAGTGCTTCTATCATCAAGTTTCAGCTCACGACACAATAATGATTTATATTTGCATTCAAAAGATTGGAAGAGTTCTTTGCTAAGCTCGTATGTCTTCTCTTTAGCTTTCAAATCATTCGGCAGCACTCTGCCATATTTTAAACCGATTACCATCAAAGCACCAGTTACTGCTCCGCATGTTTCTCCACTTCCAGCAATACCACCACCAAAAGCAGATGCAATTTTCATTGCAATTGAGTGGGGGAGCTCGAGTTCTTTTGCGAAAGCTCCCACAATAGCTTGAGAGCAGGATAATCCACTATCAAATAAAAGTTCAGCATGTTTCGATTTTATCATGTTGCCCTCATCGTAATTTATCAACTTCTGCAAATAGATTCTTAAGTTTTTCTTCATCTAATTTGCCATCTATTCGTACACTGCTGCAAAGATCTATTCCAAATGGTCTTACAGCCTGGAAGGCCTTAACAATATTATGCGGTCCTATACCACCAGCCAAAAAGACAGGTATCTCAAGGCTTTCGCGAATTTCTTTACTCAATTCCCAGTTATGAACTCGTCCCGTACCGCCCAATTCTTTTACTTTCAAATTGGGATTGCCGGAATCCAATAATACAGCATCTACATATTTGGAAACATTAACAGCTTGTTTTACTGAATTATTGTCAATAACATGAATAACTTGTACAAGCTTTATTCCAGGGAGAGCTTCCCTGATTTGGTCATAAGCTTCCAGCTCCAACTCATCAACAATTTGAATAGTGTTTGGATTCACTTTCCTGTGATGCTCAATGATCTTTTCTGCATTTGTTTCAGATGTAAGTAAAAATGAAGCTATTGGGGGTGGAATTGTATTTACGATCTCTGCAATCAATTTATCTGAAATCACTCCCGGTCCGCTGGGCATGTGCCCAACCAAGCCAAGGGCTGATGCTCCATAGCGAATGGCAGTTTTTGCTTCTTCTATGTTGCTGATGCAACAGATTTTTATTCTCGGATATTTTGTTACTATCATATACTCACCTTATTTTATTGCCATCCAAACACCGCCAAACATAACAAGAATGCCTACTAAACGTTTGATTGTGATCGGACGAATATTCGCTTCCAATAATCCATAATGATCTAGAATCAATCCCAGAATGATCTGTCCAGCAACTATGGTAATTACAGCGGAAGAAACACCAATTTTGGGAATCATATAACTCAATCCGCCAAGTACAACCAAACCAAATATTCCAGCACAAAGTGCATACCAGGGAACGGTTTTGATAAGCCCAAGATTCGAATGTCCTTTAAAAATGAGGATTAAAAGTGCTAAGAAGGTACCACCTAAATGTACAATAAAAATACTTTCCATAATTCCCAGCCGTGTAGCAATTATACTAGCCAGAGGACCTTGTAATCCTACAGCAAATCCTCCTAAGATACCAATTAGTACAACCCAGAAAATTCCTTCCATATTAAACCTCTAAATCTTTAACAATTTTTAATAGATCATTAGCTTCATGTAAAATATAACGTGGCATTACCTTCCACTTCCCAGGATCTTCCAAGGTACCATAAGCAGCAGCAATGGGGATAATTTCTGTATTAGGCAGTAGCAAATTTGCATTAATAGCACATATCGTATCTGTTTCGTGATCTCCAATATATAATACTTTATCGCAACCATTTATATAAATTTCATTAATACATTTTATTAATCCACTGGGATCAGGCTTTTGTTTAGTCAAGTCGGTCTCTTCATAACCTATGATGCTGACAAATTCTTCAGCAAGATTATATGATTTTAATATTTTGATGATATTTTTGCGTGAATTTTGTGATACAATTCCTTGCGGAATGTGATTGAGTTCGGAGAATACATTTTTAAGACCTGAGAATAACTTAGTGGGAGTTTTATCTTCAAGTTGGAATTCAGTCCATAGTTTTCCAACCTGATTAATATTATGTTCATCGAATTTAAATTCTTTCTTATAAAGCTCCTGCCAGTTTTTTGCTTTGAAGGTAGCAGCTAAATATTTTTTAGTGGTTAGCAGGCAATCGTATTGATCTGCTGATTTCCCAGTAACATGCTCAATTATTCTTCGAGTTACATTGAAATTCTTTTGTCTTGTATCGACCAGAGTTCCGTCAAAATCCCAGATAACTGCCAACTTCATAACTAATCCTCCTTCTTTTTAAAATTAATATCGAAAAACGGCTGCAGATACGTCAATGATAAAACAAAATTGGATAGGCCAATAATTTCCGCTTGACCTGAAAAGCAACGTGAAATTTCACTGCAAATGTGCTGGGGTGGCTCAGATGGTAGAGCAATTGATTCGTAATCAATAGGTCGGGAGTTCGAGTCTCCCCTCCAGCACCACTGTTTTTGTAAATAGGAAATAAATGATAGAAAAAAAATATAAATGTTTTGCCCTGTTTTCAGGTGGCTTGGATAGCATGCTGGCAGTTTTACACATGCATAAACTGGGCTATGAAGTAATTCCGATATTTTTCGAAACTCCTTTCTTCACAGCGAAAAATGCAGTAAAGGCTGCTGAGAGCATTGGTTTTGAACTAATGGTGCATGATCTAACTGAACTACATCTGGAAATGCTGAAAAATCCCCGTTATGGTTTTGGTAAAAACATGAACCCATGCATAGATTGCCATGGATTAATGTTCAGAGAAGCAGGTAGATTGATGAAAGAGCACAATGTAGATTTTATGATCTCTGGTGAAGTGATGGGGCAGAGACCCATGAGCCAGCGTAAAGATGCCATGAATGCGGTGGGTAAACTCAGCGAAGTAAAAGATCTGCTGGTTCGGCCTCTTTCTCAAAAGCTTTTAGCAGATACATTACCGATTCGCGAAGGCTGGGTGAAGAAAGAAGAAATGCTTGATATCCAGGGTCGTGGAAGACATCGTCAAATGGCACTGGCAAAAGAATTTGGTGTAGATGAGTATCAAACTCCGGGTGGAGGCTGCCTGCTTACAGATATTGGGTATTCCCGAAAATTAAAGGATTTGATGCAGCACGAAATGATGGATGTTAAATCTCTGAATTTCCTGAAAATCGGACGACATTTTCGGTTGAATGATGAAGTGAAAATGATTGTCGGTAGAAATAATGACGATAACGAAGCCCTTGGAAAAATCGCGACCGATGAAATAGTATTTCAAACAGCAGATTTTCCAGGTCCATTAGGTGTTATTCAATCTAATCGCGAATTATCTGAAGAAGAAATAGAATTTGCAGCATCACTGATTTTACGTTACAACAGTAAGATCAAAGAAAGCGGAGAAGTGAATTATGGCATGAATTTCAAGCTTGATAGCTTGATTGAAACACAAAAAATGGAACCGGAAGAAGCTGAGAAGTATCTAATATAAACTCACCCTGCTGTCCCTCTCTTAACCGTTTTACACAAAGGGAAGGAACATAAGACAAGCAGGAAGAAATAAAAAAGAGGAAAAATGAAATATAAAATCTTTAACCTATTGCCTGCATTTGGAACCAACACATATCTTGTTTGGGATGAAACCAGTAAAGATGCATTGATCATTGATCCGGCTGATAAATCTGAATTACTTCTACAGGAAATAAAAGGCTTGAATCTAAAATACATTGTTAATACACACGGTCACGGTGATCATATTGGTGGAAATAAATTTTTTAAAGAAAACACTCAAGCCCAACTTGCTATTCATGAGCAGGATGCACCGATGCTGGTTGATCCAAGGCAAAATCTTAGTACACACTGGGGTGCTCAATTGATTTCTTTAAGTGCGGATATTAAGCTTAAGGAAGGTGACTCATTGCAACTCGGTGAGAAAAAAGTTACTGTTATACATACTCCAGGACACTCAAAAGGTGGAATCTGTTTACTGGTTGAAGATCTGTTATTTTGCGGTGATACTTTATTCACTGGTAGTATTGGACGTACCGACTTGCCTGGTGGAGATTATGCAACTCTGATCAATGCGATTAAATCCAAACTACTTATTTTAGATGGTAAAACCAAAGTTTTCCCGGGCCACGGTCCTGATACAACAATCGAAGCTGAAAAAGTGGGAAATCATTTTGTTGGAATGATGGCGAGATGATTACAATACTAATCTGATTTTCGATCAAGACATCCAATTTATACAAATGTATTTTATTACAACTTGACAACAAACACCAGCTTTAGCAGTGCTCATTTCAAAATATAGGAATAACAAAAACGGATTCTATCGTATTTTGTTAATTATAATTGATGAGAGAATTTGTAAAAAAAATAAATGATCTTCAACTCAAACAAAATATTGTTATAGCCCTTAGATATATTCTCATTGCAGTTTCTGTGTTCATCGCTTGTTTTGGAATTTTTTATGCAATTTTCAGCGGATCAGGGAATCATGTTCGAGAGTTGTTTGTTTTCGCTCTCAGTCTTAAAGTTTTTCTGTTTCTCATCTTTCTATATCTGGCTTTGCAAGCAAATCGGGCTCTTAAAACTAAACTGCAGATTGCCAGGCAGTTGGATGAATATAATCTGGATAAAGCAGATATATACCAAAATGCTTTTGAATTACAATCACAGGAAATTGAACCGGGAATATTAGAACTTATTCTTAAGAAAGCGGATGCAAAAGCAGAAAGACAGATCATTAAAACTGAATTAAAACTACTTGATCCAATCTGGAAAATTGCAATTACTTTGCTTTTATCTATAGTTATAATTTTTGTGATCAATCCAAATCATTTTAAAACAGCTAAGCAGTTCTTTGCTTTACGCTCGATGCCGCAAGTTCAACACAAAGATTACGTTGAACTTATTCCGGGTGATTTATCAGTTACACGTAACAGCAAAATTCTGATAGAAGTATTAAATCCAGAACTGGAAGTGGAACATACGCTATTTTACAGAATGGAAGAAAACTGGCGGCAGGAAAAGTTGATAGATCACAAAAAGGTCTTCAATAACCTGGATTTTTCATTTACATATTTTGTGCAGACACCTTATGCAATATCCGATACTTTTCGCATAGAAGTTTATGAATTACCAATTGTCAGAACAATGGATGTGCGTTACGAATTCCCTGTCTATACTGGCTTAAAATCAGAGGTTGTCAGAAAAAACCAAGGGAATTTGAAAGCAGTAAAAGGAACAAAAGTCACCTTGAATATTACTGCTAATAACCCGATTGAATCTGCAGAAATATACTTTAAGAGCGGTAGTTTTAATCCGATGAGGAGAACCGGAAAATCTTCCTTCAAAGCAGAATTTATAATTGCTCAAAATGATTCGTATCATTTTAAGTTAATCGATATTTTGGGTAATTTCTCCCAGAAAATTTCCAAATCCATCACTGCTATCAGAGATGAATATCCAGAGGTTAAAATTGCTTATCCGGGTCGCGACACAATCCTTACCCAGAATATGCTGCTTCCACTTCAGATAATTGCTTCCGATGATTTTGGTATGAAGAAGTTACAATTGCATTTCCAGATGAATCGCAGTGAGGAAGATTCGCTGGCTATCCAAAAAAGTATACCTGGAAAATCTCTTGATCTAGAACATATTTTTGATTTGGGAGAAATGTCACTTTTACCGGGAGATAAAGTAACATATTGGGTTTCGATAGTTGATAATTCTCCAGCAGCTCAACGAACTGAAAGCAGGCATTATGTAGCACGTTTTCCTTCCATCGAAGAAATCTATAGAGAGATCGAGGAGAAGGAAGAAGAGAAGGCAAAAATCCTACAGGAGACTCTGGAAAAATCGGAAGAGCTTCAAAAGGAATTCGAAGAAAAACGACGCGAACTGCTAAAGAAAGAAGAAGTCGATTGGGAAGATAAAAAGGATCTTGAAAGTATTTTAGATAAACAGCAAGATTTGAATAAAGATATCGAAAACGTTGCAGAAGACTTTCAGCAGATGATGGAGAAGTTTGAGGACAACCGTGCTCTCTCCAGCGAAACCCTGGAAAAGATGGAACGGATCCGGGAATTAATGGAAGAGATCTCCAATGAGGATCTGCAGAAGGCCATGGAAAAAATGCAGGAAAGCCTGGAAAGTCTTGATCCCGATGTTTTGAAAAAAGCGATGGAAGATTTCAAATTCTCAATGGAAGATTTTACCAAGAAACTGGAACAAACACTTCAACTTCTGGAAGATATAAAAAAAGAACAAGCCATTCAAAAAGCTTTGGAAATTGCTGAAGAAATGGAAGAGATGCAATCTGCCTTGAACGAAAAAACAGAGCAAGGTGATGCATCGAATGAAGACCTGGCAAGTCAGCAAAAAGATATTGCAGAGAAAATGGACAGCTTACAGAAACAACTGGAAGAAGCTGAAAGCATGCTGGATGAGAAAGACAGTGAATTGCAGAAAGCAATGGACGAACTTCAGGAGCAGATGGAGCAGGATAGCCTGGCCCAGGATATGGAACAGAGCGAGCAGAGCTTGATGCAGGGAGACAAGCAAAAGGCCAAGAAAAGCCAGCAAAGTGCCAGCCAGAAGATGGAGCAGATGAAGCAAAAGCTGGAGCAGATGCAGTCTATGATGTCATCTGGCTCGATGATGCAGATGGGTGAAGCTATCCAGAAGGCAATTCGCAGATTATTGATCTTCTCACAATTGCACGAGCAATCTAAAAAAAGTTATCTTAAAGATCCCTTTGCAATTTTAGCAGATCAAATTGCTGATTTCGAAGGGATAAATCTAACTTTGCAAGACCTGTACAGCACGCCCATGATCTTCCTGGCATTGGGTGCGAAATTTGTTTATGATGCGAATTTCACATCATCCAGCTATCGAGAAATGTTCAGCTATATTAATGATGCCAAAGTTCCAGAAGTTAAAAACTATCTCTCTGACATCCAGAAAGGAATAAATCTTATGATCTATGACCTGATGCAAGCTTCTAATAATATGCAACAGGGTGGTGGTGGCAGCAGCGGAATGCAGAGTTTGATGCAATCCTTACAGCAGATGGGTCAACAGCAAATGGCAATGAATATGATAACCCAGAGTATGATGAAGCAGTTGGGGCAGAATGGCCAGATGAGCCAGGAGATGCGAGGCCAGGCTCAAAGACTGGCGGCTGATGAAGAACGGCTGGCAGAAAACTTGAAACGAATATTACAAAATGATCGTGAAGCCCAGAAACAAACTTCTGCACTTAATAAGATCATTGAAGATCTCGAATCTATTTCACACGATTTGAAAAGAGGAAGAATTACCCAGGATCTGGTGGACAAACAGGAACGGATTCTTTCCAGGTTATTAGATGCCCAGAAATCTATTCATAAACGGGAGTTCAGTAAAAAACGCAAATCCGAGCTCAGTGATATCGAGGATTGGGATCTACCGGAAGAGATAAAATTAAAGTTTGACAAAATGAGGCGTAAAGCACTTTTAAACGAAGACTTTGAATCATATTCGAAGGAGTATCAGGAATTGATTCGAGAGTATTTAAGATTATTGAATGAGAAGGCGGAATGATGAACTCACCCTGCTGTCCCTCTCTTTATCGCTTTGCTTAAAAAGAGGGAATATATGATGCCGCTGAGAGAAACAAGCTCCCCTTTGAAAGGGGAGAAGATCGACTTGTCGATCAGAAGGGTTTTGTTAGATTAATGAATAATTCCAAAGACTTCATTCCTTTTCGTCCTGATTTGAAAGAAAAGGCTCAGGACAATCGCAGGAATCTGAATAAACCAGAAGCGAGAATGTGGTATGAAGTATTGCGTAATAAACAGATGTTGGATTACCGATTTCTTCGTCAGAAACCAATCCTGAATTATATTCTTGATTTCTATTGCCATAAACTGAAATTAGGAATTGAAGTAGATGGAGATACTCATGCTGAACAAGAAAAGTATGATATTGTCCGAACAAAAGAATTAGAAAAAATGGAAATTAAAATTATTCGATATTTCAATACTGACATTATGATGCATCTTGATGGGGTATACTGGGATTTAGAAAAGAAAATCAAAGAACGTGAAATAGAACTTGGATTAAGCTTCCTTTTAAACGGGAAAGAAACTGAAGAAAGCTCCCCGTAAAAGGGGAGAAAGTTCCGAAAGCTTTCGGGACAGAGGGGTTTTGTAAGATTTATGGTAAATTTTAGAATTAATATAATTCTGAACATTAAGACTGACAAGACCAAACCCCCTTTTGATCCCCCTTACGAAGGGAGACAGGTAGTAAGAATTGAAGATGTCATTCTGAGCGGAGTCGAAGGATAAATTATGTCCGATAATCCAGAACAAAAAACTATTTGTTCACATCCAAATTGCAATCGTGAAGTCTTTGAAAACAATGACAAATGTATCCTTCATAGTGAAAAAGATGATTGGTTCGAAACAAAGCCTAATGGACAACAGCTTTGGTTTAACAAAACAAATATAGCATTATTTTGGAAAGAATTCAAGGAATATAAAGATAAGAAAATTTTTAATATTATTTTTCCTGAATTTCTTCAACCTCATGATGCTAATAATCAAACATTTGTAAAAGATTTAGATCACAAATTTGATTGTTATAAAGATTCAAATAATTTCTACAACTTAGATTTCTATAATTGTATTTTTTTGGGTGAGACAGATTTTCCAGATAATTTGAGTGAATTCATTGTAAAAGACTCCATTTTTTTTAGAAGTATTAGAATCGATTTTAATGGTTCAAATCAAATTAATATAAAATTTCATGGCAGCGAGTTTATTAATAGTGCAAGATTAATTTTTTCTGGAAAAAACACATCATTAGAAATAATTGATTCAATATTTAATAATGATTTCCATTTTATTGGAATCGTGAAAAGGATTTTAGTTAAGGATTGTAGTTTTAATAGAACTTTCATTTCTTTAAATCCATTAGATAATTTGAAACCAGTTTTGAGATTTGTCCACAATACCTTCGATCATGAAGTTTATATTTTGATAGTGGATTTGATTGTAGGAAAAATGGAGTTTGTTTATTGCACGATAAATGAATTAATGAAACTGACATCAAAAGGATATTGGGAAAACAGTAGCACTCATTTTAGATTGTCAGCTATTAATAATCTTAGATTTTTTCATAGCTTAAAAAATAATAATAGTGAGATTTTTGTAAATGTTAAAGATGTATCAATTTTGGTTTTTGAGGAAGAGCTTAGTAATGGAAAAATAATTATCAAAGATTTATCTATTAATAATCAATTAGATTTAAAGGAATGTAACTTCGAGAATGCTGTTTTTACAAATTGTGATTTTATTCATTCCAAAATAATGATACTAAATACATTACTGTTTTCAGGAACAAATAATTTCATTTGTAATAATGTGAAATGGCCTGAAACAGAGAGTATGTCTGCTTGTGATCGCGATACATTTCGTCAATTAAAACAAGCTAATGAAAAACAAGGTAATTTTATTGAAGCTAATAATTTCTATTCTGCTGAGATGGAAGCATATAAAAAGGAAATAAAATCAGATAAAAGTTCAAGAACAGCAAGAGATAGATTTGTATTTGATATAAATTATTTAATCTCAGATTTCTCTCGAAATTGGCTTCTTTCTTTGGGATGGTTTTTAATTTTTGGTTTTCTTTTTGCATCAATCTATTTTTTGAAAATAGACCAAATCAATAGTCAAAATATTGTGGCTTGGGTAGTTTTTCTTATTAGTACTGTAATTTACTTCTACGATTTTTATAAATATAACAATGTTAAGTCTTTTCTTACTTTTTTGGTTATAATAAGTGGAATTAATTATTTTATGAATGTCACTAAAGATCCACTCGATAATCTATTCATATTCACTAATCCGTTGAATACATCAGGAATTGAAGACAATGATGGACGGTTAATATGGTGGATACTATTCAGAATAATTTCTGTGTTTGTAATATATCAATTTATTACTGCCTTAAGAAGGCAAACAAGAAGGTGAATATAATAAAACTTATAAGGAGAACCGATGGAACAAAGAGAACACTGGAGTAGTAGAAAAGCTTTTATTCTGGCAGCGATCGGGTCTGCCATTGGCTTGGGAAACATCTGGCGTTTTCCGTTCAAATGTTATGAGAATGGTGGTGGAGCATTTTTGGTAGCTTATCTCATCGCAATGCTCACAGCCGGTATTCCACTACTCATCATGGAACTTAGTTTAGGGCATCGTTTCAAACTGGCAGCACCACTTTCATTTCGAAAGATTGGCAAGAAGTTTGAATGGGTAGGCTGGTGGGCCGTTTTTGTAGGATTTGTTATCGTCTGCTATTATGCCGTAGTTATGGCCTGGGGCTTAAATTATTCTGTTTTTTCTTTTACCCAAGCCTGGGGTACAGATACTGGAACTTTTTTTTACAAAGATTTTCTGGGGCTTACAGATGGTCCTTATAAACTAGGTGGATTTCAATTACCAATTTTAATCTCTTTGATAATTGGTTGGATCATAATCGTTGGTGCTGTATGGAAAGGTGTGAAAACAGTTTCCAAAGTAGTGTATGTTACGGTTTTTTTACCCTGGCTGCTGCTGGTAGTTTTTGTAGTGCGAGGTATGACGCTTCCCGGTTCGATGGAAGGAATTAAATACTATCTGTATCCTCATTTTGAACAGCTTTTAAATCCCAGTGTTTGGATTTCTGCTTATGGACAGATCTTTTATTCTCTGTCGATCGGGTTTGGGATTATGATCGCTTATTCCAGCTTTTTAAAGAAAGATGCTGAGATCATAAATAGCTCTATCATTATCACACTAAGTAACTGCACGACATCATTCATTGGTGGCTTTGCTGTTTTTGGAGCTTTGGGATATTATGCCCAATTGCAGGGTGTTGCTGTAGAAAGTGTGTTAAAGGGTGGTCCAGGGTTGGCTTTTGCTACTTATCCAACAATTATAAATAATCTTCCTTTTGCCCGGTTTTTTGGGATCATATTTTTCCTGATGCTTTTAACTTTAGCGATCGATTCTGCCTTTTCGCTATTGGAAGCAGTTGCTTCTTCAATGCGGGATAAATTAGGCTGGGGTATCAAAAGGTCTAATATCACTGTGGCTGCCATAGCTTGTGTTATAGGTTTGATCTTCACCACCGGAGCAGGTCTTTTCTGGTTGGATATTGTAGATAAATGGATCGAATTCTTTGGATTGTGCGCAGTTGTATTAGTTGAGTGTATTGTTCTGGGATGGTTCTTCAAGATAGATAAATTGAGGAAATATGCGAATGAATATTCAGAGGTTAGAATTGGTAAGTTTTGGAATTATCTGATAAAATTCATCGTTCCAATAATCATATTTGCTTTGATCATCAGTGAAACGGTAAAACTGATAACAAAAGGATACGAAGGTTATCCGGCCAGTGCATTGTTAATAGCAGGATGGGGCGTGGTGATCTTATTACCGATTGTTTCTATGATCTTTGCTAAAATAAATAGAAAAGAGGCGATTCCCGATTCTGAAGTAATTGTTCCAAAAACACCCTTTGTTGAAAACCTGGGATATAAACGTTTGACGAGATACCTTTTTAGCATCTTGGCTCTGGCAGTTGTAATGACTATAATAATGATACTGAGTAATTATATTGATTCTCTAAAATCTATTATAGTCCCAGCGATCGGAATATATTTCTTTCTTGTTCTGGTGGGTGGAGCGGTTTACTTCACTATCATTTCTGTTAAAGAAGGTAAACGCAGAGAAATTTGGAGTAGAGAATCTTTTGAGGAATAGTAATAATAAAAATCTCCCCTTTGGAAGGGGAGAAGGAAACGCAATTGGAATAGGTTCAAATTAATGAGAAAAATATTATTGTTACTACTGATCTTACCCGGGATTATTTTCGGGCAGTATAATGAAAAAGAAATCCTGAAAAAGCAAGCATCTAGCATGATAAGCCGCAGACAATATGAACAGGCAAACAGGATTTACGAAAAGATAATGCAGGATTATCCGGTTGATGCATCAACTACAGAACTTTACATAACAAACTTATTGAGAATTTCCAAATTTAAACTAGCAGAGGATAAATTAGCTCAATACAATTCTATCCTACCCAGCATTGCGATAATGAGAATGAAATTGCCAATATTAATTGGCAAAGGTAATTTTAAAGAAGCTCGAAAAACAGCTCTGGATTTTCTAGATGAAAATAAAGGTAATATTGTTTATTACCATAATGTAGCTCAGATTTTTAGTCAATACCGGCAAAATGAAACAGCTATTGAAATATATGAAATGGTTCGAGAAATTGCGAAAGACGATTATCTGTACACCAGAGAAGTAGCTCAAAGTTACAGCAATGCAAGGAATTACGATAAAGCTATAGTTGAATATTTCAAGCTTCTTGAAAAGCAAAGTGGATATTCCAACTACATTTTGAATAGACTGCAAACAATTCTTCTGGAAGATACTAAATACATAAAAACTATTAAACTGGAGAGCAAAGATCATCCTGATCCTAACGCCAGAGAATTGTATGCACTTTGCCTTGCGGCCATTGGTAAATTTGAACTAGCTTTGCAGCAATACGACGAACTTGATGCAGAAAAATTGAACACATTTGCCCGTAAAATGAAAATTGCCGGTAACCTGGATGTAGCAGAAATGGGTTATACTGGTTATTTGAAGAAAGTGAATGATTCTTCTAAAATAGCCAATGCCAAAATTGAATTAGCTGAAACATTAATAATGCTGAGAAGATTTAATGATGCAAAAGAGATTTTGCTGCAAGTATACAATAACAAGGAAATCAAAAAATCAAATTTCAAATATCGAACCAAAGCTAACAGACAATGTAGGGAATTGTTAGCTGATCTTGTTCTTCGAGAAAAGGGAAATGAAAAAGAAGTCGTTACATATTTGGAAGAAGCAAAACAGTTTACATTCAATCAGGTGGAACGGAACGAAATTGAATTTAAGATAATTAACCTATTGATGTTGATCGAGAATTATGAAGAAAGCAGGATGAAGCTTGCTAACCTTTTAAAAACTGAGGATCCAGGAACTGATACATTTAAAAAAGGGTATTTGTATTCTTATCTTCTGGCAGTATTTCAAAAAGATGCTATAGCTGATAGTTTACTGGGAGAGATTATTATTAATTTACCTGAAGATGAAGCGGCTAATGATGCTTTGCTGCTCGCTAATCTGATTCCTGAAATGAGCCCTGAAGATGTTGATATTTTTCTGGCTGCTTATCGTCAAAAATTGATTTACCGAGTGGATGAAGCTATCACACTTCTTCAGGAATTGTATGATAATTCAAGCAATGAAGAGATGCTTTTCCTGGCAGGTGAGTGGGCGAGGGAAGCAGGAAATGATGAATTGGCGCTATCTTTTTTTTCTCACCAATACCAAAATGATATTATCGGAGAATATGTGCAATTGCAGTTAACGGAAATTGCAGATGACCAGGAAATGAAAAATGAATTTCTACTCTCCAATCCGCAATCAGTGTTCTCGCCAAAATTCAGAATGATAGTTGGGAACTAATTTCTTGTAAGGACAAATTATGAAGAATTATTTTAATTATTTTATCATAGTACTTGTAGTTATCATGATCTTTCGATTTTTCAGTCGGATATTATTATTTTTTGGCAGATTCTGGTATATTGCAATTCCTCTTATTTTAATCTTATATTACATGAATCGAAAAAGATCTCAAAGCTCAAAATTCAAAAAGACCACAGGTCTTGATCCAAAGAAAGAAGTTCATTTAAAAGAAGAACCAAAGGTTGAAGAAGTAAACATCGACGAAGAACCAAAAGTAGAAGATGAATAACGTGATTTCGTAATATGGATCTTGCTAAACTTTCTGCTCATAACAAAGCTACTGTAAATGGTTATTTGTATTACTTAAAGGTCGAAAAAGGGCTTTCGGAAAATAGTATTCAAGCATATATGAACGATATTTTTGATTGTCTTTTATATATTGATAAACCTATAGAGAAGGTTATTGCTAAAGAAGTTATCGATTATTTTGTAAATCTACAGGAGCTTGGAGTTACAAGCTCCAGTATTGCCCGTAAAAGAAGTGCTTTAAGATCACTTTATCAATTTATGGAAGAAGAAGAGATTACTTTTTCCTTGAATTTTGATCGAATACCTCCGGTTAAATTTCGACAAAAAATTCCTGATGTTCTTTCTGTGCGAGAAATGCTAAAACTTTTAGATCATATTGAAATTATCTCACCAATTGCTGAAAGAAATAAAGCAATGCTGGAATTAATGTATGCCAGTGGACTGCGGATCTCAGAAGTTACTAATCTTTCTATTCATGACATTTCATGGGAAGAAAACATGGTGCGAGTTATGGGCAAAGGTAGTAAACAGCGCATCGTGCCAGTTGCTCAACAATCGCTGGATTTTATGAAATCATACAAATCAAACGGAAGAAAAGCACTGCTTAAAACACAAGATACAGATATCTTTTTCCTAAATAAATTTGGCCGTAAACTCAGCAGAATGGGTGTATGGAAAGTTATCGATAAATTAGCCACAGAATGTGGACTGCGGATACATGTTTCTCCGCATACATTTAGGCATTCATTTGCCACTCACCTTTTAGAAGCAGGAGCTAATTTGAGAGTTGTTCAATTGCTGCTTGGCCATGCCAGTATAAATACAACTCAGATCTATACAAATATTGATAGATCGTTCATAGCAAAAGAACACAAGCTATACCACCCTCGTGGATAAAGCATTAACCTTGCAAAGATTTTAGAGCTTAATTACAGGAATATATAACTATTTGAGAAATAGTGATTTTAACAGAATTATTGACATGATAGATGAAATTAAAAAAATGTCGAAACTAAAATTATTGTGGAGGATAGATATGAACAGAAGAGTCGGATTATTAATACTAATCATACTTTGGGTTGCATTCAGTTTTTTAAGTGCCGAAAAATCATTAGAAAGAATAGCAAATGAAACTGGAGTGCAGGGAGAAGAAGCTTATAATGCAGGAAACTATGTAGAAGCAGGACAATTTTTTGAACAAGCAATTACCAAGCTAGAAGAAGCTGTAACCACAGATGGTATTCCAATGGACGACTCTAAGGTTAATCGCTGGATGGAATTAGCTTTCAATGGCTACTATAACGGAAAAGATTTTGAGAATGCCTTACGTATTCAAGATGAAAGAATTAATGCTAATCCCAGTGAATATAAACTAATAAGCACAAAAGTGACTCTGCTAAAAAAATACCTTGGTAGAACTGAGGATGCAATTGTTGTTTTAGAAGCTTATAACGACACAAAACGTACATTCAAAGTTGAGAAACGAATTGCCAGCTATTATCTGAATTTAAATGATGAAGTTAATGCCTTAATCTGGTATAAAAAAGCTTATGAATTGAAGAAAGATTCATCCGTAATAAAAAATATTGCAACGCTTTATGTAAATGAGGGAGATAATGCCAAAGCAGTTCAGGCATATGAAGATTTCCTGCAAACAGATCCAACGGATGCTGTTAAAACCAAGACCTATAAAAATATGGGTGCTTTGTATGAGGATTTGAAAAATTATTCCAAATCCAATTTGTATTTTGAAAAAAGTCTGGAATTGAAATATGATAAGAATATTAATTTGAAGCTTATAATCGGCTATTACGATAATGATAATATGACTAAAGCTATGGAAAAAGTAGAACAGCGATTAAGTAAAAAGTCAAGTGATGCTGATGCAATTTACTATAGAGCACTTATTAAATATGATCAGGATGATAAAGCTGGTGCAAAAAGTGATTTCCAAAAACTGCTTAACGGAAAATATAAAGATGCAGCTAAGAGTTTTATAGAAAGCATCGAGTCTGAAGAATAAGGAATTGTCACGGAGAAAACATGAGAAAAAAAATAATAGCCGGTAACTGGAAAATGAACAAAACATTTTCTGAAGCAGAAGATTTTTTAACAGAACTCACAGATAACCTGGAACCGCTTGATCTTAGCGCTGTTGAAGTCATTGTTTGCCCACCGTCCTTGTATTTGGAATTAGCATCCGATTTTGCTCAGGAAAGTGAACTTGCGGTTGGAGCTCAGAATTGCAGTGATAAAGAGTTTGGAGCCTATACCGGTGAAATTTCTGCACCTATGCTGGATTCAATGGAATTGGAATATTGCATAGTTGGTCATTCCGAAAGAAGGCAATATTATAGTGAGACCGATGAATCGGTTAATGCAAAAATTGTTTCACTTCTCGGTAATGGAATTACACCAATTGTATGTATTGGAGAAAGCCTGCAGCAAAGAGAGAATGATGAAACAGAAAAAATTATCTTATCTCAGTTGAAAGGTGCTTTCAATAATATTGATTTTAACAAAGAAATATTGATTGCTTATGAACCTATATGGGCGATTGGAACTGGTAAAACTGCTTCTCCACAGCAAGCTCAGGATATCCATAAACTCATCCGTAATTGGTTAAAAGACAATTATGGAATTGATGTAGCAGAAGCAATTCACATTCTCTATGGCGGCAGCATGAAGCCGGATAATGTGAAAGAATTATTAAAACAAGCTGATATTGATGGAGGATTAATTGGTGGGGCGTCGCTCGATTCCACTAAATTTTCATCGATGATAGAAGCTGCCGTGAAATTGTAAAAATAATTATAGAAATAAATTACATTTACCCACGGCTGTGTCGTGGGTTTTTTAGATTATAAAGAGGAAATTATGTTAGATTTAAAATTTATACGTGAAAATGTAGATTTGGTTAAAAAAGCAGTTCTCAATAAAAATGAGAAATGCGATATTGATGGTATTATTAAACTGGATAAGCAGAAGCGAGAGCTGCAATTTGAATTTGATAACTTGCGAGCTGAACAGAACAAAGTTTCTAAACAAATTCCAGCAATGAAAAAAGCTGGAGAAGCTGTAAACGAAGTTCTTAAACAAATGGGAATGATTTCAACTAAGTTGAAGAACATAACCAGTGAGTTGGCCGAGCTAATTGATACTTTGAATAGTCAACTTTTAGCAGTTCCCAATATTCCTAATTCAAATGTTCCAATTGGTGACGAATCTAATAATGTGTTTGTGCGTGAATGGGGAGCGAAGAAAGAATTTGATTTTACACCATTGGATCACCTTGCCCTTGCAGATAAGAATGGCCTTCTTGAAATGCAGCGTGCGACAAAGATGGCTGGAAGCGGATTTGCTGGATATATTGATAACGGAGCCAGGCTGGAGCGTGCTCTAATCAATTTCATGCTGGACTTCCATATTAATAAACATGGCTATACAGAAGTTAGCCTTCCTATTATCGTAAATAGGCCTACAATGACCGGTACAGGGCAACTTCCAAAGTTGGAAGACGACATGTATCATATCAATGAAGATGATCTTTTTCTGGTTCCTACTGCCGAAGTTTCTGTTACAAATCTTTATGCAAAAGAAATTCAAAACCATACTGATCTACCGATCAATCATGTATGTTATAGTCCCTGTTTCCGAAGAGAAGCTGGATCATATGGAAAAGACACAAAAGGTTTGCAACGTCTTCATCAATTCAATAAAGTGGAGATGGTTCGATTTGTAAAACCGGAAGACTCCTATAAAGTTTTGAAAGAAATGACCAATGATGCTGAAGAGATTTTGCAGGCCTTAGGATTACATTATAGAGTCGTTACGCTGGCTACCGGTGATCTTAGTTTCGCATCTGCTAAAACATATGACTTGGAAGTATGGGCTCCTGGCGCAGGCAAATATTTGGAAGTCTCTTCTATTAGCAATTTTGAAGATTTCCAGGCTCGTAGAGCTTCTATCCGCTATCGTGATAAAGATGGGAAAGTTAAATTTTTACACACACTCAATGGATCAGGTTTGGCTACTCCCAGAACTTTTGTCGCTCTTATTGAAACCTATCAAAATACTGATGGCTCAATTACTGTACCTAAGGCTTTAAAGTCATATTTAGGTGGATTAGAAAAAATTTAAATTTTTATTTGATTTTCATATCTTTTGATTTTATTAAAAGTTAGAAGTATCTATTGTCAAACAAAAATAGATTTCATGGTAATTGATTCATTTTTATAATTGACACAATGGGGGTCGATTTCAATTTTGCCAGACCTTGTTTTTAA
>SWBY01008746.1_pt1 | contig 69824 bp, 53 predicted proteins | sample 4693071 | NCBI WGS metagenome assembly SWBY01 (sample SAMN10267273, study PRJNA491770) | bioreactor metagenome | isolation source: DHS bioreactor inoculated with marine methane seep sediment | place: Japan: Omine Ridge, Nankai Trough | collected 2006-05-06 | reverse complement strand
GGGGGGGGACAACTCCTGGCCGGTTGCAGCAATGAAACCGACGGACTGAGTATCAGCAGGTATTCCGATGGGGCGTGGACTGTAGCTGATGAGGTTTTGGGTCGGGGTAATACGGTCATCGATCTTCTGGATACGGGTTCCGATATTTGGGCGCTGGTTTTTGCAGCCGGTGATGATCCCGGAATAATAAAAAGCAGTGCAGATGGTGGTAAAAGCTGGAACTCCGGTCCGGAAACACCGGAATTACTGGAAACACCGGAAACACCGGAATTACTTGAAACACCGGAATTACCGGATCCCCGGTGTATTGCAGCGTGTGGAAAAACACGGGAAACAATATTGTTGGGAACCGTGTCGACCGGGATATTCCGAACCTCGGATCATGGAAAAACCTGGACATCGATCACAGAGGGTATCGATAATCCCCATATACAAACTTTATGGGTGGATCCATTCAATCCGGATATGGTTTTTGCAGGAACACTCACCGGGATGAGCCGATCCATGGATCAGGGATTGACCTGGACCACGCTTACCACACGTAATCCTGGGTTGAACGGCATTGTGGTGGATATCCAGGGTAGTTCCATAAATAAAGGTCTCATTCTGGCTGTTATCCGGTATACATCCGGAAAATGTAACCTCATGAGATCCTCTGATGGCGGCGAAACCTGGAGCAGTTCATGGAAAGGTCTTCACCCCGCCACTCAGATCCGATGCATTGAATTTAACTCTCAAAAACCCGGTGAACTCTATATCGGAACCGTTTATGACGGCGTGTTTATCTCACGAAATGACGGTATCTTCTACGAATCAATGAATACCGATCTCCCGCTGGAATCACCCATTATTGTCCATGCGCTGAATTATGTTCAGACCGATCCGCCGCACCTGTACGCCGGTACTGATAAAAAAGGTACCGTGTTCCGATACGATTTCAATTGATTTCATTACCAGCCGGAACGGATTCCTCCATATCACCGGCATGATAAGATGACCGCACCAGTGGTCCGGAAGCAACATATCTGAAACCCATGGTCCGGGCTGACTTTCCGATCTCATCGAACTCATCCGGCGGAAGATACCGGATTACGGGAAGATGTTTCCGTGTTGGCTGGAGATACTGGCCCAGGGTCAGCCGTCCGACACCGCACCGGCGAATATCATTCAGAACACTCGTAATTTCTTCCCGGGTTTCTCCCATACCCAGCATCATGCCGCTTTTGGTCCGTTCCTGACCCAGGGACCGGGACGTACGCTCAAGCAATTCCAGGGATCTTCCGTAGTCCGCCTGGGGTCTGACTGTGTCATACAGTCGGGGAACCGTCTCAATATTGTGATTTAATACATCCGGTCCGGTGTCAAGAACGCTCATCAGACACTTTTCATCACCTTGAAAATCAGGAATAAGAACTTCAATTTTCACACCGGCAATTCCCCTGCGGAGTTCGCGGATACAAGCTGCGAATGCCCCTGCGCCACCATCAGGAAGATCATCCCGGGTCACGGAAGTGATCACCACATATTTCAGATCCAATTGCCGGACAGCATCTACCAACCGTGCCGGTTCCCCGGGATCCGGCGCTTCAAGGACGCCATGATCAACAGCACAGAACCCGCAGTTCCGGGTGCAGATAGTACCCAGAATCATGAATGTTGCCGTTCCGGCACTCCAGCACTCACCCAGATTGGGGCATCGGGCGCTGCCACAGACCGTATGCAGGCCCTGGGCGGCCAGGGCCTGTCGAACCTGGGCATAGTTTTTACCGCTTCCCAGGGTGACTTTCAGCCAGGGCGGCAAGCGTGTGTGCGTCATAATGTCACAGACCTCCAGCTTCTGATTTCCAGGAAGATTCCCGACCATATCGTCATAGTGACTGCATGCCGAGCATGGATCTTGCACCCTACCACAACGGGGAAACGGCTGGAAAGCCTTCAACACAGGATGGTGAAAATGTTGCGGAAGATAACTTTAATACTTTTGACGGCGGTGCTTGTATTCAGCAGCACTACCGCTTCAGGTTCAGATCAATGGTTGGTTGAGATCAGTATCAATACATCTCTGGAGGTTCACCGAGATGATCCCGGAATCCGGGTCTTGTGGCGAACCGATGATGCCGCTCTGGTGAAAATTTCTGATGAATCCCTGCAAAATTTGCAGGAGACCGGTGTTGAAACAGATGTCTTCGCCATGATGAACAGCCGGAGACAGGCATTTGTTCTGTTTGAAAAGCGGCCGGATCAGATGCCGGTGACGCGGTTGCCGGATGCTGTGACCGCTGATGGTCACGAAATATATTTCTATCCGGCAGGTGTGATACCTCCGGAATCGAAAGACGCATTTTTCTACCGGCTGCCGGAATCCGGCCCACCGCTCTCATCACTTTTTGAAACACCCTATCAATTCAGTTCCCGGGAATATGACCCTGCAATTCAAACCGTGGTGGACAGTGTGAATCAGACCCGGCAGTACGCAATTCTTGAAACCCTGTGCAATTTCCAGACACGATACTCCTACAGTACCGGGTGTGAAAACGCCGTGGCATGGGCAGCTTCCACACTGGAAGACTGGGGGCTTATGGTCGATATCGTTCATCATACAAACGGCATGGCCGGCAACGTAATTGCAACTCAGATCGGCCAGGTGAATCCTGACCGCGTTTGGATAGTGGGCGGCCACCTGGATTCCACATCGGATAATCCAAACATTTCAGCACCAGGCGCTGACGATAATGGTACCGGTTCGGTCCTCACTTTGCACTGCGCCGAACTGCTTCATAATTTTACATTTGATGATACGATTATCTATGCGCTTTGGACAGGGGAAGAACAGGGTTTGTACGGCAGCAGTGACTGGGCGGCCAATGCAAGTGCTCAGGGTATGAATATTCAGGGCTACCTCAATTTTGATATGGTGGGCTGGTCTGATCCCGCACCGGAAGATCTCGACATCATCGTCAATAACAGTTCCAGCTCATTCGGTCAGGATTTTCAGGCCATCACCAGCCAATATACAACCCTTTCCATCGATTACACCGTTGATGGCAGTATGGGATACTCCGACCATTATCCCTTCTGGAATAACGGGTTTGCCTCGTTCTGCGGTATTGAGGATTACTGGCCGACCTACCCCTACTACCACACCACCAATGATACCATCGATAAAATTGATTTTGATCTTCTGGGTGACTGCACACGGGCTGCTGTGGCTGCACTATGCACCTTCGCAGGCTATACCACAGGCGCCGCCACACCCACGCCGGTTCCCACTGATACGCCCCTGCCCACACATACCCCGACATCCCCGCCCGGAGAACCCACATACACGCCCCATGCTCCCACAACCACACCCACACCAACCGGAGAAGCTGTCCGGGTTGAAATCAGCATGCCTGCGCATTTCTTTGCACCAGGTGATCCCTGCGGCTGCACCGTGGATATTGTCAATACCACCGGCGATACTTATGAAAGCATACCCCTTTTCGTGGTTCTGGATGTTTACGGAAACATCTTTTTTGCCCCCACTTTTGATGGATTTAACTACTACCAGCTTCAAATTCCGCCCGGTACGACTCAACAGATTGTTCTGGAAACCTTTTCATGGCCCGAAACCTCTAGTCACGCCAGTGATCTGAAGTGGTACGCAGCTCTTACCGACGTTGCGATTACGCAACTATTTGGTATGATAGACACATGGGAATTCGGATTTTGATTCAGGCAGGATAACCAGTCGAAACCCGACAAAAATACTTGACGATAAACCTTCATCATGTTAGATGATAGAGTTGTCTTTGAGGATTGTCTCCTTAAGTTTGTCGAAGATGAAACCGTTGAAAGGGAATTATGTCAAAAAACAGGTTTCGTTTAGAAGTAGCGGATCTTAATTACTGGAGACGGCAGATTTGCTGTCAGTGGGGGTGTCCGGTTCGAACGGATTCCCGGGGATACGTAATTGCGATATCCGAGGGTCGGTATCAGGACGCATACCGGATTGCCCGAGCTCCCAATCCGTTCGCTTCCATTTGTGGCCGTGTCTGCGGTGCGCCCTGTGAAGCGGCCTGCCGTCGGGGTGATGTGGATGAACCGGTAGCGATCCGGCCGTTGAAACGATTTGTCACGGAACAATTTGGTGTAGAGGCTGTAGATCCCGGGGATACCATTGCGTATTCCACAGCGCGGCGGGATGGCAGCAACCCGAAAGCAGGAGCGAAGATTGCCGTGATTGGTGCGGGAGTCGGCGGTTTGACTGCGGCGCATGATCTGGCGTTATTGGGATACAGTATCACCGTTTTTGAATCCGAACCCGTATCAGGCGGGATGTTGATGTTGGGGGTTCCCGTGTATCGCCTGCCCCGTGATCTGGTGCAGCGGGAAATAGATGCCATCACCAGCATGGACGTTGAAATTCGACATAATACTCAGGTGGGTCGTGATGTGACCATCCCTGAACTGCGTGCTCAGGGATATGAGGCTATTGTCATCGCAGCGGGACTTCAGTTGAGCCGGAAGATTAATATTGATGGTGTTGATCTGGAGGGAGTGCTTTTTGGGATGGAATTCCTGAGGGACATTCATCTGGATCGTAATGTCACAATCGGGAAACGTGTCATCGTTGTTGGTGGCGGAAGTGTGGCATTTGACGTGGCCCGGTCAGCCGTCCGGTCAGACTCCATGGAGAGCATCACTGTGGAGATGAAGGATTTCTATGAGGCGGCCGATGCGGCGCGAATGGCGTTGCGGTCCGGCGGCACTGAAATCCATCTGGTTTGTCTGGAATCCCGGGAACAGATGCCTGCGGATGAACTGGAGGTCACGGAAGGTGTTGAGGAAGGCATCGTGCTTCATACTTCCCGGGGACCGGCAAAGATTGTTGGAGAAAACGGACGGTTCAAGGGGCTTCAGACCAGTAAAGTCATTTCAATTTTTGATGAGACCGGTCGGTTTAATCCGAAATATTCTGATGAGCCCGGTGAGTTAATCGAAGCAGACACGATTATCTTTGCCATTGGGCAGGCAGCGGATTTCACGTTCTTGAAGGATGCCGACGAGATCAACGTGACACCTCGGGGCATTATAGAGGCGGACCCTGCAACGATGAAGACAAATGTGCCGGATATTTTCGCCTGTGGAGATGTGGCCGAGGGTGCGAAACTTTTTATTGATGCTGTGGCATCCGGTCAGAAAGCGGCTGTTTCAGTCGATGAATATCTCAGGCAAAAAGAACTGGTTGTTGATTATGAGGGGACGAACGCGCTTCCGTATCGGCACGTGATGCCGGAAGGGTATTGTCAGATTGACCGGAAAGAGCCGCCTGTGATCGCAGCGGACGTTCGGTCTGATTCTCTGGAGGATGTTGAACTGGGTTATCCGGAGAAAGAAGCACAGAACCAGGGAACCCGTTGCCTGAAATGTCATATCAACACCATTTTTCATGGTGATAAATGTATTCTCTGCAACGGCTGTGTGGACGTCTGTCCCATGTATTGTCTGGCCCTGGTACCCCTGTCGGAAATAGAGATTACACCCCCGTTGGAGCCGCTTTTAAAAGCGCGGTATGGTGTGGATGTGAAAGTGCTTCTGGAGACAGCCGGCGCCGATGCCGTGAATCGTCTGGGATCCGTCATGATCAAGGATGAAACACTTTGTATCCGTTGTGGATTTTGCGCAGACCGGTGTCCCACTGACGCTGTGACCATGGAACATTTTTCATATAAAGTTGAATATCGGATGGCATAGATTGATGGGAGATTAGCATGATAATATCCGTATATTTTTTGATCTTTTTCAGCTTGGCTCTGGGAGTGATTTTTGCCCTTGCTTTTATCTGGGCTGTGAAAACCGATCAGTTCAAGGATATTGAAGAACCGAAATATCAGATGCTGCGGGATGATGATGAGTAATTGATAGACAGCGATCTGGATCCGGGGAGGGTTTTGGGATGAAACAGGAAAAAAAACGAACAAAGGAGCCGGAAGTCGATCGCCGGAAATTTCTGTCGATACTGGGATGGACCGGTGCCGGAATTTCGGGATTACTGGCTGTTCTGGGGAACATCTTTTATCTGAAACCGGCGGTGACTTATGGGCCGGCCATGGTTTTTCGGGTGGGAAAACCCCAGGATTATCCCCGGGGTATCAAAGAAGTTTTTGAAAATGAAAAAGTCGTTGTTGTGCGGGATCCCAAAGGGTTTGCAGCGATTTCCGTAACATGTACACATCTGGGATGTACGGTGCGGGCATCAGATGCCGGATTTGAATGTCCGTGTCACGGCAGTCAGTTTGATACTGATGGTAATGTAACGGGAGGACCTGCACCTAAACCGCTGCCCTGGTACCAGGTTGCTCTGGCGCCAAACGGTGAATTGGAAATCAATAAGGAAGTTAAAGTCCCACAGGGAACCTACCTTCATGTATAAATTAATAAATGGAGAACACCCATGAGTTCTGAGTCTTCCCAAAAGCCAAAAAATTCAGCCCTTCAGTTCCTGACTGAATTTTTGACCAACGTATACCGGTCATTTTTCCGGTATGGCAAAGTACCCCGGGATCCGGAAGGGCAATCATATGCCGTATTCAACAACCTCTTTCTTCACATCCATTCAGTTAAAGTTTCTCGACATGCGTTACGCTGGAATTATACATTCGGCCTGGGAATCATCTCTGCAATTCTGTTTTTTGTTCTGACCTTTACCGGTGTCTGGCTGATGTTTTATTATTTCCCGTCTGAAACCGAAGCTTATAACCGGATGCTGGATCTGCGATCATCTGTGAATTTTGGTTTTGTGCTTCGAAACATTCACAAATGGTCGGCGGAAGCCATGGTTGTTTTTGTTGTGCTGCACATGGTCCGGGTATTCTTTACCGGCGCCTATAAACCGCCCCGGGAATTTAACTGGGTGGTGGGTATAATTCTGCTGTTGTTGACGCTGGTTATGTCATTTACAGGATATCTTCTTCCCTGGGATCAGTTGGCGTTCTGGGCGATTACGGTCGGGGCATCCATTTCGGGGTACGCACCGGTGATCGGTGAAGAGTTTCGACGGTTTCTCCTGGGTGGCGAGACTGTCGGTCAGGAGGCATTACTCCGGTTTTACGTGCTTCATGTGGTGATATTGCCGAGTCTGCTGGCAATATTTATGGCGGTACATTTCTGGCGGATCCGGAAGGATGGCGGATTGGCTCATCCCGACGAAAATGAACAGGAAACGGAGGTTTAGGGCGATGAAGGAAATAAATACCAAGCAGGTTTTTCCCAATGACCCCAATAAAACCTATGGGTTAATGGAACTTGTCAGAGGATCCAAACCCACCGTAGGAAGACCTCACCGGGAAGAGGTGTTCACCTGGCCACATGTACTGGTCAGGGAACTTATCCTGTTACTTGCCGTGGTGGCCTGCCTGCTGGTGGTAGCCTACTTTATTCCAGCGCCTCTGGAAGAAATCGCCAATCCCAATCACCCGCCCAACCCGGCAAAAGCGCCCTGGTATTTTCTGGGGCTTCAGGAACTGGTGAGTTACTCCGCATTTGTAGGTGGTGTTCTGATTCCGGGTCTCATGGTTGTGGGAATGATTATGATCCCGTATTTTGACCGGAAAAAAGTGGGTATCGGGATCTGGTTTGCTAAAGAACGTGCTTTAGCTAACACATTGTTCCTGCTGTTTATGATTGTGAATCTTATGCTGATTATTCTGGGCACGTATTTCAGGGGACCAAACTGGGATTTTGTTCTTCCCTGGGAATCCATGCCCGGTCATCATTAGGCGACAAGGTGATATCATGCATGTTGGATTATCTGTAAAAATTGCTCTGGTGTTTGCGTCCCTTTTCCTGCTCTTCGGAAACGGATTGGTGATTTACAAAAACTTTGATGCTGATTGGCGTCTGCACCAGAAAGAATACCTTGAAATGGCCGTTGAAAAAACAACGGATCCGACTACCCGGGAGATGCTCATGAACCGATCTCCCCGGATCGATCAACTCATCATCAAACAGTTTGGTGATACCCGGATTGACCGGTGTATGACATGTCATGCTGCCGTGGATGATGAACGGTTCAAGGATGCTCCTCAACCATACACTACCCACCCGGATATTCCCGGTAATCATGGATTCCGAATTTTCGGATGCACCAGCTGTCATTCCGGTAACGGCCGGGGACTCAGCACATACGATGCACATGGTGAAGATCCGTTCTGGCTGGAACCACTCCTGACGGGACCCTATGTTGAGGAAGGCTGTGCAAAGTGTCACCCGGCGCCGTTTCTGGAAGAAACACCGCATCTGCGGCGCGGTGCGGCTCTGTTTATTGAAAAAGCCTGTTACGGCTGTCATAAAGTTGAGGGAATTTCCACAGGGAAACTCGGGGTGGAACTCACGACAGTGGGCACCAAATGGCACCGTGATTACCTGGTTGAATCCATTGAACTGCCCCGGGCAAATAATTTTGAATCCATTATGCCTAAAATGGATTTAACGAAAGATGAGATCCGGGATCTTACTATTTTTCTGGAATGTCTCACCGGTGAAAATCTGGTTATCGGTGATGTTGCCCATTACAACACGTTGAATGAATGGAAAAACCAGGAACCGACGGAAGTTCCGGTTACAATCGGGTCAGGCCGTCAGACATTTGATCGGATTCACTGTGCTGCCTGTCACACCATTGACGGGGTTGGCGGCAAGATCGGTCCGGACCTTTCTGTGGTGGGGTTGCAGCGAACCCGGGAATGGCATATCCAACACCTCAGAGATCCACGGTCCCTGGTGAGTGGATCCATTATGCCTGATTTCAGGTATTCGGAATCTGAGTTGGCAGCCCTTGGCCTATACCTGGAATCGCTTACCGGTGATGAGATCCGCGAAGGGGAACTCCCGATTGTGCCGGATGAGATGACGGATACGGAAGAGACAGGAGCCTGATATGAGACGGTTCAATCTGAAAACCTCACTTGGTTTAACTGTGGGTCTGATGGGAGTTTTCGTGATCTCACTAACCCTGTCAGGAAGCCACGCGCAGGACACAATAGATCTGACCCGGAACCCGGTACCCCTGGCGGAAGGTTCCATATTGCAGGGCGAAACCGTGTTTTCCAACTACTGTGCCGGATGTCACGGCCGTCGTGCAGACGGTCGGGGACCTCAGGCGTTCAACCTGGTACCCAAACCACAGAATCTCCGAAACCCTCAGTTCGTAAAATATCTCACAGACTATCGCCTGTTTACGTCAATCAGTGGCGGGGTTCGGGGAACCGCAATGCCGGCTTTTGAGATGATGCTCTCAAAAGACAAGCGGTGGCATGTTATAAATTATATCCGGTCTCTCACCGTCGAGGATGATAACCATCCGGACAACAGCGTGGGGTTTCAGCCGGTTTCAACGGATATGGAAAATCCTGTGGATGTGTCTCCGGAATCTATCGCACGGGGAAACACGTTCTTTGCAAAACGGTGCGTCAGTTGTCATGGTGAGAAGAGCGACGGCAATGGTCTTCTGGCTGTCAACATGCGACCTGCACCACGAAATCTTGTTGTGATTAAATCATGGGGTGAAAAACCCTTTATTGATTATATGAGTGATTCCCGGATATACGATTCCATTACCAATGGCGTTCCCGGGACTTCCATGCAGCCATGGATTCGGGTGTTCAACGACGATGAACGCTGGGATATTGTTAACTATCTCCGGTGGGAAGCGGAGAAGCAGCACACCGAAATCGATCAGGCTCTTCAGTAGTCTGACCGGTGTTGCCGAATGGGGATAAGGAGATAAAGGGATGGTAAAACATGAGGACCTCAGTGCCCGGTATTTTATCTATACTTCGATTACATTTTTCATGATTGTGATTACCTATGGTCTGACCATGGCTATTAAATTTGTTTTTCCGGAGTTTCTCGGAGGATTATCATTATTCAGTTTCGGACATATGCGTCCGGTTCATGTCAACGGTGTGCTGTTCGGATGGCTCCTGGCTGCTGACATGGGGCTGGCTTACTACGTTGTTCCCCGCCTGTGCGGTGTCAAACTGTTCAGCGAAAAACTGGGGCTTGCCACATTGTATCTATGGATTTTTACCATTCTGGCAGCGGTTGTTACTCTGAGTGTCGGTGATACCCAGGCCCGGGAATACCTGGAGTTGAACTGGTGGCTTGATGTCATTGTTGCGGTGGCATGGGTCATGTTTGCCGTCAATATGTTCGGGACCATTGCCAGACGGAAACACAACCAGATGTATGTCAGTCTCTGGTATATTATGGGAACACTTTTCTGGACGGCACTGATCTGGATCGTGGGTAACCTGCCGGTCTATTACGGCGTCAATGATGCCAATGTTAACTGGTGGTTTGGTCACAATGCCGTGGGATTGATTTTTACACCCATGGGGCTTGCTCTGGCCTACTTCCTCATTCCCAAAGCCACCCGGAATCCCCTGTACAGCCACAAACTGTCAATCATCGGGTTTTGGACCATCGCTTTTCTGTATATCTGGACCGGCGCCCATCATATTCTCTTCGGACCTATTCCCGCATGGCTTCAGACCGTTTCCATCCTGTTCAGTATCTCCCTGTTTATTCCTGTATGGACCGTTGTGGCCAACTTCTTCGGCACTCTCCGAGGTAAATGGGCTCAGGGAGATTATATTGTTAAATTCCTTCTGACAGGAACGGTATTTTACCTGTTGACCTGTTTTCAGGGACCCATGCACTCGTTGCGGACCGTCAATCAGATCATCAGTAAAACCGACTGGATTCCCGGTCACGCACACATGGCTGTGTTCGGCGCATTCTCGTTCTTTGCCATTGCCGGTATTTATTACGTTGTGCCTCGAATCGTCAATCATTCCATCTTCTCAAACAAAATGGCGGAATGGCATTTCTGGCTCTCGTTTATCGGGTTTATCGGGTTTTCCGTCAGTCTGTGGACCGGTGGTTTTCTGCAGGGTCTTCAATGGATGAATCACACGGTGGCTTTCCTGGATACCGTAAAAGCACTATCGCCGTATTATGTGGTCAGAATGTTCTCTTCGATCCTGATGGTTACGGGCCAGTTCATCTTTGCGTTCAATATCTTTAAAACCGTTCGATCCGGTGCGGCAGTTTCTGTGCCGGTTGTGGCATAGGAGGAAAGGCTGAAATGAAACTTGTTGAAACTAAAGCCGTTATCCTCGTGATTGGTATCGCATTGTTCGCATTTATCGGGACATATTTTACCATGATTGTGCCGCTTATGGATGATTCTCTCAACACACCGGCCGATACCGCCACACCCTATACAGCTCTCGAACTTAAAGGAAAACGGGTATATGAGAGTGAAGGGTGCTGGTACTGTCATACACAGCAGGTGCGGAATCTTCTGGCCGAGACAAAACGGTATGGCATGGGTGAAGAAGAAACATTCAAACGGTTCGGAATTCGTGCATTGATTCAGGCGCCCCCATCCCAACCGGGGGAGTATACCTACGACAAACCCCATTTGCTGGGCACCCGGCGGATCGGACCGGACCTGGCACGGGTAGGCGGTAAATATGACAATACATGGCATATTAACCATCTCAGAGATCCCCAGAGTACGTCTCCGGGATCCATCATGCATAAATTCACCTGGCTGTTTGAGAAAAACAATCAACCCAAGGAAGAAGCCATTGCTCTGGTGGCATATCTTCAGAAATTGGGCACCAATATTCCATGGCGGGAACAGGGTGTGGAACGCATCAGAAATGCGCACCGATCTGTTCCTGATAATTCTGTAAAAACCGCTGAGACCACTAAACCGGTGTCCGGCGATTCACAGGAGGTCCATCCGTGAATGCGAGTGAAGTGGAAATCAATGCAGCCTACGATGAAGAAACCATTCCCCAGGACGAATCTCAGGGACCGGGCTGGTTCCTGAAACTCTCATATGTCGTGATCGTGGCGTTCTGTCTATACTATTTGTTCACTTACTGGAACTGGAAATCAGATTATGAAACGGACCTGGAAACATCCCGGGGTGGGGCCTCATCAATGGTAACAAAGGAATAATCACGAGAATTTACTGAGTTATGATACGTCTTACACCATACCGGTCTGAACGCCGGCTTGTTCAGCTTGTTTCCACCCTGATATTCGCAGTGATGCCTTTTCTGAACCTGCTTCGCATGGATATTCCCACTCTAAAATTCTATTTCCTGAATACCATCCTCTGGGTGGATGAATTCTTTCTCGTTTTCCTTGTATTCATGATGGCCATATGGATCATCATTATAATTTCCATGGTGTACGGCCGTGTCTGGAGCGGCTGGATGTGCCCTCAGATGATTCTCAATGAAGTGTCAATCTGGCTGGAAATGCGAATCTATCGGTTACTGGGCCGGAAACCCCGGCAATCCGGGGAAAGTGGTCATCCTGCCGCATGGATTATCCTCACAGCAGTCTGTTTTGTAATTTCCCTGGGTTTTGCATTTCTCCTGGTGGGGTACTTTGTGGATCCATACCGGATGATCGCTGATATCCTGAAATGGAATCTCACTCCCGTCACCGGCGGGATCATCCTGGCGCTGACTCTGATTTTTACCCTGGATTCACTTATTTTCCGGGTGAAATTCTGCACAAAAGCGTGCCCGTATGCCATGATGCAACTGGTGATTACAGATTCAAAGTCACAGGTAGTCCGGTACATCAAGGAGCGGGATCATGAGTGTGTTCACTGTGATGCCTGTGTACGGGTATGCATCATGGGAATTGATATCCGGAAATCCGCTTACCAGACGGAATGCACCCATTGCGGAGACTGTATTGATGCATGCAATGCGGTGCTGAACCGGCAGGGGAAACCGGGTCTCATCGAATTTTCATATGGCGAGGGCGGTGTGCGGGATAAATGGTATCAGAAAATCGGGTTTGTGGACGCAAAAAGATGGATTATCCTGGGTATTACCATCGCTTTTGCCATCACACTCGTTGTTATGATTCATCTGCGCCAACCCCTCTCATTAAGCGCATCCGGCGACCGATCAACCCTGTACCGTCCCGCAACAAATGGGGATTTTATCAACGATTATTCCATGCGGATCTCCAATCGGGATCTTGAAACCATCGAGTTCCTGATCCGTTGTGAAACACCCGACGGTGCTTATGCGCTGGATGTTATCATGGATGAAAACCCCATTACCCTGTTGTCACGGGAAGAAAATCTGCTGAAAATTTCCATCCAAACCGATGGTCAGTGGATGCATCCCGGTCCGAACCCTCTTGTTCTTTCAGCAGAAAACACCGATAATCCGGATGTGAAAGCAGTGACGGATATCGTTTTCTTTATGCCGGAAGAAGATCCTCTGGCAGGGATGGGAGTAAACATCGGGCAATGATGAAGAAATTCATTTACGGCACCATTTTCCTTTTTGTCAGTATTTTGATTGTGGTGATGATCATTGCCGTGAATATCCCTGTTGAAGAAGTGCATTATGAGGATGGCGTTATTGTTGAGGGTCGGTGATGGGACGTATTGATCCCATGCTGCCCGGTTCTGATCCCCCAAAAACGGTTGTATGTGATCTGTGCGATCTTCGGTTGCCCAAAAAACCGGTGACCACCATCTGGAAAAATGAAGAACGCCGGTTCTGCTGTTCCGGCTGCCGTCATGTGTTTATCCTGCTGTGTGAAACCGGGATGATCGAGATGGATTTTAAATCATCAGAGATTTACCGGGTCAGTGAGGATCTCGGCTTGATCAGTGCTCCGGAAGATTCCGATGGAACGGATCCGACTGAACCGGAAGTTCCTCCGGGCGCTCGGGAGGTGGTTCTTCACCTGGACGGACTCTGGTGCGCATCATGTTCCTGGCTCATCGAAAAAGTGCTGACTGCTGTTCCGGGCATCGTCTATATCCGGGTTATTTTCACGTCAGACCTGGCCAGAATCTATTACCGGCCGGAAATTATCGCCGTGGACGGCATCATGGCATCCATCGAAAAACTGGGATATCAGGCAGCCCGGCAGGACGATGCCGCCGATGTTCAGACCCGGGCAAAAACCGATTTACTTCTCAGGCTGGGCGTGGCGTTCTTCCTGATGATGAATGTCATGTTTTTCAGTTATACCCTCTATGTGGGTTATTTTCAGACACTGGCCGGTGAGATGAGTCGGATCGTGCCGGTTATTCTGTTTTTCCTGGCTACCCCGGCAGTGTTCTGGTGTGGATATCCCATTCATCATCGCGCCTGGAAAAGCCTGTCCAGTCGTGCGCCCACCATGGAACTGCTGATATCCATCAGTGTGTTCTCGGCATATTTTTACAGTATCTATGCTATGTTCCGAGGTTCGGATCACGTCTATTTTGATACTGCAACCAGTCTGGTGACACTCCTGCTGTTGGGGAAATTCATTGAGTTTTCCGCCCGGCAGAAGACATCAGGACGTATCCACCGCCTCTACCAGATGATGCCGAAAAAAGTCCGGATGAAAACCAGTGCCGGGGAACGGTTTGTTGCCGTGGAAAAACTGGAGATCGGTGATCGGTTTCTGGTCCGGCCCGGGGAGAAAATTCCGGCAGACGGCATCATTGTCCTCGGGTCCACACGGGTGGATGAGTCTTTACTCACCGGTGAATCCATGCCTGTCGAAAAATCTCCAGGGGATCCCATTACCGGTTCCACAATGAATCTGACCGGCGCTATTGAGGGAGAAATAACACAGGTTGGTGAGAATACCGTGTTTTTCCGGATTATCCGCATGATCGAAACCGCTCTGGCAACCCGGTCGCCCATTGAACAGACGGTGGATCATATATCCCGGTACTTTATTCCCTCCGTACTGGTCCTGGCAGCGCTCACGGGTGCCGTGGTGTGGACGGCCGGTGCCGAATTTGAACCGGCGCTGCTCCGTGCCATCACTGTCCTGGTCATTGCCTGTCCGTGTGCGCTGGGTATGGCCACGCCACTTGCCATCGCTGCCGGAATCGGATATGCCGCCGGCCGGGGAATTTTAATTCGGGATGCCCGGGCGTTACAATTAACCCATACAGCCGATACCGTTGTATTTGATAAGACCGGCACCCTGACCCGGGGCGATTTCGATTTTCAGCAGATGTACCCGGAACACAGTGACAACCTGCTGGGCTGGCTGGGTTCCCTGGAATCCTCCTCAAACCACCCCATTGCCCGAGCATTGGTCCGGGAATGCCATACCCGCGATCTGCCGGTTCAGGATGTGGAAAATGTGTATATGGAGGCGGGTATGGGGATCACCGGTTTCCTGACGGTGGTTTCGCCGGAAAATTCATCCCGTGTGACTCTGACAGCCGGTTGCTTGAGTTTCCTGAAATCTCAGGGATTCACAATACCGGATTCCATTGAGGGCACAGCCGAAACAGAAGCGTCTCTGGGACGGACCATCGTTTATTTCGGCTCCCGGATGGCTGGCGGTGAAGAAAAAATCACCATGGTTTCCTTGGGTGATTCCCTGAAATCTCATGTGACCGATGTGGTCCGGAAACTGGTTAAGATGGGTGTAACCGCTGAGATTTTATCCGGGGATGGCAGCCTCACCACGAAAGCCATAGCGGATCAGGCCGGTATTAAACGGTTCCGGGCCGAGGTGAAACCATCGGATAAGATCGATGCGGTTAAAGCACTCCAGTCAGCGGGTAAACGGGTGGTAATGGTGGGGGACGGCATTAACGATGCGCCGGCTCTGGCACAGGCGGATACCGGTGTCGCCATGGGATTGAGTACAGATGTGGCCCGGGAATCCGCTGCTGTGAATCTCATGCGGGATGATCTCCGGCTGATACCGGAACTCCTGGACCTGTCCCGGCGCACACTCCGGGTCATTCACCAGAACCTCGCTTGGGCGTTCTTATACAATATCGCCGGTATATTCCTGGCGGTAATGGGATATCTCAATCCCCTCATCGCAGCTGTTGCCATGCTCATCAGCAGTCTCTCCGTCATCGGCAACTCCGCACGACTCCTGAAAGGGAAAGGAAAAACCCTGGAACTGCTCATGGACGTATTTGTGCCATGGCGGGCGGGGTAATTGTCAATTCTCAAGTGGAAGCGAACAGGGTTTCATGGTAGATTCACCCCGATGAAATTAACGGCTCTGATACTTATTCAGGTGATGGTTCTATTGGTCGGATGCGGCCAGGCGCCACCGGAGTCTGCTGTGCCCGACCCGACGTTCCGTGATATGAATGTCATTCTCATATCCCTGGATACACTGCGGCGGGATCGCACGGGCATGTATGGATATCCGCTGCCTGTCAGCCCGTATCTCGACGGGTTCAGCCGGGACGCAACGGTGTTTATGGATGTGATGGCCCAGTGTCCGTCCACGGCATCCTCTCACCGTTCCCTGTTTACTTCGCGGTATCTGCACGCCATGGGTGAAAGCGCGCCGGTCCCGGAAAATACCATGGCAGGGTTACTCAGACAGGCGGGGTGGCGAACAGCGGCGTTTACCGACGGGGGCATGATGTCCCGGAAATTCGGTCATGCGGCAGGGTTTGAAACCTATGCAGACAAATTCATCGGTACCGGCGCCAACGTGGATCTTGCCCGGGAGTGGATCAACGATCATAGCGCAGAAAAATTCTTCCTTTTCCTTCACACATATGAGATTCACAGCCCGTATTTCCCGCCGGAACCACTTCCGGAATACTATGCCCGGGATCATCCATCGGAATTGGATCTGAAAAAAACTGAGCATTTCGATACCACGGGATTTACAGACGATGACTTCGGTTATATTTCCGGTATGTATGACGGTGATATTCGTGCATGTGAGAGTAAACTCCGGCAGTTTTTCAACGACCTGAAACGCCGGGGAATATATGATAACACCATTATTATACTCATGTCGGACCATGGAGAAAGCCTGGGTGAGCGCATGTATGTGGGCCATAATCTGCCGTACAGCGTGCAGCTTGAGGTACCCCTTGTCGTGCGGCTGCCGGGTCGTCAGATACCTCTTGTGGAGGGTCCGGTGGAGAACGTTGATCTGCTGCCCACACTTCTGAAATTGTTAAATCTGGAAGTGCCGGAGCGACTCCAGGGGATTGACCTGGTTCCGGCCATGTTCCGGCGTCCCGGGATTACATTGAATCGGCACAGGCTCAGCGAAGCACGGGTGAAAACCATTCGGAGTGCCGATGGGTGGCATCTGATTCTTCGGGAAACTCCGGAAACCGACGAATTATACTATCTGCCCGATGACCCAGAGGAACTTCGGAATGTGGTACAATCCTGTCCGGAGGTGGCGGTGCATTTACGAACCACTCTGTCCGGGCGGACAGGATGGTCCATTGACAAGATGCGTGCTGCGAATGAGGGGTTGCGGGAACATCAGGCTGTCATGAAGGTTAAATCCGACCCGGATGAAATTGCGTTGCGCAAAGAACTTTCAGCTCTGGGGTATATTGAGGATTAGCTGGGACAGGTGTCATCCTTCGTCAAATACCCGTTGTTATCTATAACCATTGTCATCCCCCGGACCCGATGTCATCCCCCGGTTTATCCGGGGGATCTCTTTGATGGTTGCAGGAACCAAATGTCATCCCCCGTCCCGTACCCGATGTCATCCTCCGGTTTATCCGGGGGATCTCATTGATGGTTGCAGGAACCAAATGTCATCCTCCGTCCCGTACCCGATGTCATCCTCCGTCCCGCACCCGATGTCATCCTCCGGTTTATCCGGGGGATCTCATTTGGGTTGCAGAGTTTGGACCATAACACGTAGGTACCGGTTGGGCGAACACGAGGGTACCGTTCGGGCGAACACGAGGTTCGCCCCAACACATTCCTCCTATTGTAATCACTGCCAGCCGAAGGATTCCCGGTCGATGTAGTACCGGTTGGTGGTCACATCCCGGATCACTCCCCAGAAATAGATACCATCGGCGGCAGATCCTGTTTCCGGCCATGTGAAGGACAGGACCATGTAATCCCGGTGTTCGTTGGCTGCCATCTCCCAGGTAACAAATTCCGGATTGTGTGACCATGCCGGCCAGAACCAATACTCGCTGTACACATCCAGGGCCACCCAGGTTTCCACATTGCGGAATTCGTCGGTCAGGTTAGTGACCAGGAATCGAAGGTTGAATGGATCAAAGGCCTGAAAGACAGTTTTGCTCAGTTGAAGATCAACGGTGAAATCCGGAAGCTGTGTCGGTGTTTGTGTGGGTGCCGGAGTGGGCGTTGGTGGGGGTCCTGATGCCATCCAGACTTTCAGTTCCACGGGGTTTGAGCTTTCACGGCTCCAGCAGGTTCGATCGTCGTTATTTTGTGAATCCCGCGTTTTCAGGGCAAATCCGTGATTGGATTGATGGTCTTGAATCCATGATTGAACCGGATACTCCATATTCAGCATGTCCGTATATCCGCTGCTGGTGAATCCCAGAAATCGATATCCATATGTCGGCCGGATCAAATATGTCACCTGCTGTTCCTGCCAGGGATCATTCACCATGTAGCCGTATAAATATGCGCTGTTGTTCACCGAGAGATAATTCAGTGTCATTTCCGCTATCAGAACGGTTTCATCGGTGGGGATACTGCTGAAATCAAATTTGAAGAGACCATCACATCTTGCCTGCACATCCAGCTTGATCTTGATACCAATGTCACCACCGAAATTTGATGATGGATGGGATGAATCGAAATATGTATCAGCCACGGGTGTGAAAACATACGGATCCCAGGGAATGGATGTCGGTGTGGGTGTGGGTGGTACCGGTGTGGGAGGTTCCGTGGGTGCCCGGGACGATCCCGTAAATCCCGGCAGTTGGATCCGGGGCATGGGTCCCGGTTCCGAAACACTGAAATCAATGGGTGGCACCTCGATCATTCCCCGGTAGCCGGCATACCCGCTCCGGGATTCCAACCGGGTATGGGTGGTGACCATGATTCCCTGAGGTATCCAGGGTGTTCTCCGTCCCAGGGGCCGCATGGTGTTAGGAGGAACATCACCGATACTCCAGGCAATATCGCATCCCGGCATTGACCGGGCGTCCCCCAGGAGTGGTTTCATGCCGGATGTCGTGCCGACCCGGGGCATAAGCTGGGGATCAATGAACCGGACACTATCTTTATCTTCCGTCCAGGAGATGTAAGCCGTTCTTGAATGGGTGCTTCGATCGGGACCAATCCCTGTGGATTCGTCCCAGGCAACATAGATTCGGCCGGTACCGTCGGCGGTGATATCCGGCCGTTCCACATGGTGTATTGCCTGGTCCGGTGCAACGGTTTTACTCTGTGCCACCGGGTCGGTGATTTCGTGAATCATTACCGGGTCGGACCATCCGTCGCCGGGGTGGTACCGGGTGACCCACAGTGAGTCCAGGTTGAGATACCGTGTCCAGACGTTATTGATCATCCCCCGGCGTTTTTCACCCACAAACACCATGGCAATTTCATCGGTGCCGGGTATTTGTGTGGAAGACCCGATCCGCCACCGGACACCCTCGCTTTCCATGGCATCCGGGAGCACCCGGGCGGGTTCTTCCGTCAGGGCAGGGGTCCAGGTTTTTCCGTAATCGGTGGTGAACCGCCACTGACCACCTTCCCAGAACACGTGAGTTTCGTCACCGGCACAGGCGATATTGGTGCCGCCGCCGGGTTCTTTTGGATAGATATCCGTCAGGCTGTATGGCTGCTGCCAGTCACCCCCGACGTTGTTGGTGTAATATATTTCCACTTCGCAGACAGCAGCAGCACCCTCAGGATGCGGGCCGTCCCATCCGGCATGAGCAATACCGGCCTTATCAAAGGTGATAAACGGCCGACGCCATGACAGCCCGGCCCGGCCCTCAAACGTCCGGTGATGTTTGAATACCGGATCCGGTTCCGTCAGATCGCATTCCGCCAGCACGATCTGCCGGGGCATCCGATGCGTATCTGCACTGATATACCCGATGACCAGGGTTTTGCCGGTGGGATCAGCGGCGAGAGTCGCCGGACCGGAAAATCGCTCATCCGCCTGATTCACCGGTCCGTGATCCGTCCATGTAACCCCGTCATCTTCAGACGAGCACCAGACGACGTCCCGGGCTCCGGAATCCCCACAAAGTTTTTGGATCACCATGTGCAGCCGTCCCTGGTGGTCCCGGACGGTGATGGAACCCTCGGTCTTGCCCAGGGGATGCTCCCCCATGGCCTGAATCCGGTCACCACTCAGCCGTTCATCCACAGCAAACCATCGAATCTCACTGGGACCGGTCACCGAGCCGTCAAGATGCTCAACGGTGATCCGATAAAAATACCGGCCGCTCTCCGGAAGGATTTTTGGGGGCACTCTGCACGGGCCGAGACCCTTACCGGTCAATACCGCGATTTTCCGGGTAAACCCCCGGTCCGCCGCCAGCTCAATCCGGTACGATTGAAACAGTTCCCGCGTATTCCACCCGATGACCATCCGGCCCGGTTTGAAAAAGGGATCGCCGGATACCGCCCCATCAATCTGATAGGAACGGATATCAAAAATATCCGCTTGAGCGGCATGATCCACTGAGTCCGTATAACTGCATGTCTCCGCCAGAATCCGGATGATGTCGCTCCCGGACATGAGGACAACCAGGAGTGCAAAAATGCCGAAGACCATCAGCAGGGTGATTGAAGCGTTTTGTCTGGGAATTTTTTTTAGAAACCGTCTCATCGCATACCTCCGAAAATTAAAGAACACAGACGATCAGAAAAATGCCGATCAATAGATAGGTGTGCTGATAATGGTATTTTCGTGCACGGTTGTGCGTTCGGCCGAACGCACCTACGGGTTTGAACAATTGATGGCATGTACGTGAACCATCAATACTGTGTACTTGGTGTCATCCCTCGATCTGATTCCTTTTTCTGTCTGCCTGTTCCGGTTCCGATCCATTCAACGACCCGCGCGTATGGATGTAAAAACACAGCCGGCGCATCTCTATACCGCCCCCGCACCTGCCGGACCTGACTTGTCCGCAATCCGTGTCTCTCCCGGATTGAGGTCTGAAGGTTTTTGGTGACATTTTAATCCCAGGACTCCGTCCCGGGCTGATATGTTTCGCCCCTTCAGGGCTGTGCGCGGAGGATATCAACGGCGTGACCATTAAAGACACCATGCAGGGTCCATTTTGTCTTTTTGTTTCGCCCTTTCAGGGCTCATTGTTTTTGATGACATTATAATCCCAGGACTCCGTCCCGGGCTGATATGTTTCGCCCCTTCAGGGCTGTGCGCGGAGGATGTCAACTTCATGTTGTGCATACAAAAAATCATACCAATAAACATTAACCCACATAAATCCAACCCCGAAGGGGTGGCAGCATGTAGCTCCGGGATTTATTCCGGGGATACAAAGATACAAAGATACAAAGGATACAATGTCAGGATACAACGTCAACGGCGTGGTCATTGAAGAAATAATGAGCAACCATCGATGAGATCCCCCATACCCTCCTTTCGCCGTCGCGTGAAGCTATGGCGTAACAGGACGTCGGGACGGAGGATGACACATTTACACAGTATAAACCCACTGACCACTGTCTTCTGATCACCGACTTCTGGCCCACTGGCTCACTTCCTCCCGGGGATATTTTCAAAACAATACCGGTTCCCGCACACCGTCACATTCGGGGGTGAACCTTCCTTTTCGAACCAATCGTAGCCTTCCTTTAAATTGTTCCAGAAATCCAGATGGGGGGAACCCGCCGCTTTCGCCATATTTTCATCGGTCATCCGGAACGGGAACGCATGGATCCGGAAGAAGGGCTGGCCTTTTCGAAGAGCGGCGTCGGCAATGGTCCAGATTTCCTCGATGAACGGATCAGTCATGGCGTAACAGCCGATGGAGACGCAGTCGCCGTGCACCATGAGAAGACCGCCGGTATACTTGTGGGCGCGGTCGTATGCGTTGGGATAGCCCATATTGAATGAGAGATGAAAATTACTGGCGGGATTCATCTGGTGGGGTCGGACATAGTAAAATCCCTCCGGCGCCTGCTGATCGCCCTGACGGGTTTTGGGACCGGGGTTACCGGAAAATGTGCAGATCTCATAGGTTCGGAACAGAATGAACGTGTCCCCGGATTTCACCCAGACCTCCAGCTCCGATTCCGCCTTCAAAATCCGCATGAATACCGGTGATCCCAGGGTGAGATTTTTTTCCGCCAGCGCCGTCTCCAGCCGGGGTGTCACTCGCTGAATCGCCCGCCGGGACCGGCCGCTGGACGGCACTTCGGTCTGGGCGTGGGATGCGGGTGTGAATGTCATGAGAATAATAAGAATCATCAATCCGGGTACCATGGTTACAAAATCCTTTCGCCGTCTGGATACGTGTGTGTCCGGAAATTCCTGTATCGAGAGTTCACTTGATCTGAATTCCCAGGTGACCGGGTTCCCAATATACCGGTGAATTCCGGATTTGTCATGGTGGATAAAAACAGGGAGTAAAATTTTTTCCCACTGCATGCACCAAATCCGGTCCTTTCCGGAACCTGAAGAATAGGGATAGTTTTATTTTGAGTTGAATCAGGGAAGGGAGTCCATGATGAAACGACTGTTTTTTGCGGGAATGACCATAGCGATTTGTCTGATCCTTGCACCTTCAATGGTCCTGGGTGCGGTTATTCATGTACCCGGTGATGCGGCCACTATCCAGGCGGGAATAGACTCTGCCGTGAATGGTGACACCGTTCTGGTGGCGGACGGCACCTACACCGGGGCCGGAAACAGGGATATCGATTTTCTGGGTAAAGCCATTACGGTGATTTCGGAAAATGGACCGGAGACCTGTGTTCTGGACAGTGAGGGCAGCGATATTGACCCCCACCGGGGATTTAACCTGGCAACGGCATGCTTGGGCCGGGCGATCCTGGAGGGATTCACCATCACCGGGGGCGCCGGCGTGAATCTGGGGGGTGGTATTTACTGTCGCGCCGGGGCTGTTTCTGAAATTATAAATTGTCGGATTATCGGAAATACAGCGATTGATTCCGGTGGTGGTATTTTCAGTTCCGGCCAGACATTGAAGGTGGCGGATTGCATTGTTTCTTCCAATACCGCAAATGAAGCAGGCGGGATGAAATTCAGCAGTAGCGAGGTCGAAATCATCCACACTGAAATCAGTAGCAATACTGTATCCGATTCAGGGGGTGGTGTTTCATTTTCATCCGATACTGCCTTTGAAATGATCGATTGCGCAATTACCGGAAATTCATCTTCCGGGCATGGCGGTGGAATCGTTGCTAATGGATCTCAGGGCATAATAATCACAAGTGAGATTTCTGGGAACACATGTGGAAATGAAGGCGGCGGAATTATGTCCGGTTTTGGTATAATCCTGGACCTGCACCATTGCACCCTTACCGACAATATGGCAACAAGCGGGGGCGCCATTTATAGTGGTAGTGTGTTGAATATGTTCAACTCTACCGTAAATGGAAACATGGCGGAATGGGGTGGCGGAATTCACATATCATCCGGACCGGGGACCCTTATTTCCGGGTGCACCATAGTATCCAATTATGCCGGAACTACCGGTGGCGGCGGATATGGAATCAATGCGGTGATTGACATTGAGAACAGCATTTTCCGAAACAACGATTCACCAGAAGGCAGTGCTTTCAGTATAGTATATTCATCATCACTGGATATCCGGTATTCAAATGTTCAGGCGGGTCTGGATGGTATCTTTGTTCATCCCTGGAGCACCCTGAACTGGGGTGACGGGATGCTGGATGCGGATCCGCTTTTTGTACCTGGTCCGGAGGGTGCATATTATCTGAGTCATCTCGCAGCGGGGCAGCCAGAAGACAGCCCCTGCATCGACGCCGGTCAATATCCGGCTGCGGTCACCTGTATTGAGATGTCCTGGGGACCGGTCTGTCTTGATGAAATGACCCTCAGGACCGATGAGATTCCCGACGGTTCCATTGCTGATATGGGTCGGCATTATTTCCCCGCCGCATATACCACTCCCACACCGCCTCCCACGGAAACACCGGGTCCGCCCAGCGCCACGCCGGCAACCCCGACACACACACCGGTCCCGACATATACTGCACCACCCGGGGATAATCTGATCCTTACGGATGTTTCCGGATGCACCGGAGATCTGGTCACAGTCGATCTGAGAATGGCCAATGAATTCACATCCGTCGATGCCATCACAATAGATTTAAGCTTCGATCCGGAGATATTGACCTGCATCGGTTGTGAAGTGGGTGATCTGGATCCGGGATGGACCATGTTTGGATGTGGAGGTAATCACCCCCTCGGGGAAATCCGAGTGGGTGGATTTACATTTGGTTCTGGTATTCCGCCGGGGAGCAACGGAACCATTACCCGGTTGTTCTTTGATGTCAACTGCCCGGAATGTCAGGATTTTGATGTCAGTGATCTGGTCATTACCGAAGTACACGATGATGTTGAAGATTTTAATACCGTGAATGGCATGTTCATTTATTACTGCGGTGATCCACCCATGCCGACTCTCACACCGTCACCAACACCTACGTCGACCCCAACGGCCACGCCCACCTTTACTGCACTACCGGGAGATACTCTGATGCTGACCGATGCCACGGGCTGCACCGGCGATCTCGTTGCCGTGGATCTGAGAATGGCCAATGAAATTACACCGGTGGATGCCATGACCGTTTACCTCAGTTACGATCCGGAAATTCTAACATACATCAGTTGTGAAACCGGTGATCTGGATCCCGGTTGGTTTTTGTTTAATTGCGGGTCCAGTCCGGCCCCTGGTGAAATCAGACTTGGCGGATTCTGTTCAGGCACCAGTATTCCCTCAGGCAGTAATGGGATTATTTCCCGCCTGTATTTTGATGTGAACTGCCCGGAATGCCAGGATTTCGACCTCAGCGATCTGACTATTACAACCGTATTCGATGATGTAGCAACCTTTGACACGTTCGACGGTGTGTTTACTTATTACTGTGATGGCCCGCCGGGACCGACCTCCACCCCTGTTCCCACCATGCCGACATCGACGCCATCATTGACACCAACCGTATCACCGACTGCCACTGAAACACCGATTTGGGTTCCGGTGATTTCAGTATCACCATCCGGTGGATCGCATAATGTACCGGTAAACACTGATCTGACTGTGACCGTGGATGCTGCGGTGGATCCCGGTACAGTGAATTCCAGCACTTTCATGGTACACAGTGGATTTCAGGCTCCGGTAACCGGTACATTTGATACAGACATGAATACATTTTCATTTGATCCCTCCTTTGATTTCCACCCGGGAGAACTGATCCAGGCCACAATCACCGATGGTGTGGAGGCAGATGGCAATCCCGTGCATCCATACATTTGGGGGTTCCGAACAGAAGTCACCGGCGGTCCTGGAAATTTTGTCAGCACTGAGCTGACTGAGGGTGGTCGAGTGGTCGTGCTAGGTGACCTGGATGGCGATCATGATCTGGATGCCTTTATTGGAAATTGTACCCCCTGGGAAGGCCTGATCATGATTAATGACGGGAGTGGAACATTCACAGACAGCGGTCAAACCCTGGGAAGCTATGACAGCAGAGAAGCTGCTCTGGGTGACCTGGATAATGACGGAGACCTTGATATTTTCTATGCAAGTTATGATGAGGGATATCGAATCTGGTTGAATGATGGCAGCGGAATATTTACCGAAAGTGCTCAGACATTTGAGGGACGTGGGACATTTTCACTGGGTGATCTGGATGGTGATGGTGACCTGGATGCCTTTTTTGCACGTTCAAATGGAAATCGTGTCCTTTTTAATGATGGAAACGGATACTATTTTGACAGCGGTCAATCTCTGGGGAGTAATGCCAGTAAAGGTGTTTCATTGGGTGATGTCGATAATGATGGTGACCTGGATGCGATGGTGATCAACCTGGATCAGGGAAATCGTGTCTGGCTGAACGGTGGGCGTGGTACCTTCGTTGACAGCGGTCAATCCCTGGGAAACAATAACCGCAGAGATATTTCAATGGGTGATCTGGATGGTGACGGTGATCTGGATGCATTCGTGGCAAATTACGACAATGGCAATCGGATCTGGATTAATAATGGTGCCGGAAATTTTATGGACAGTGGACAACTCATAGGTGATTATCCGAGTACCAGCATATCTCTGGGTGATCTGGATGGTGATGGTGATCTGGATGCGTTTGTGACCAATGGAGGCCAGAATAACCGTTACTGGCAAAACGATGGAACTGGAATCTTTACAGACAGCGGCCAATTGTTGGCAAATGATCTCAGCTTGGATTCGGCATTGGGTGATCTGGACGGTGATGGTGATTTGGACGCATTTGTCGTTAATACGGATGAAAATATTATCTGGTTTTATCAAATAAACCCGACACCCACATCGACACCCACATCAACACCAACGCCAACAGCAACCGGAACGTCCACCCCGACCCCTCATGAACTGGACATTACCCCCACACCCACTGACACGCCGACACCACTGCCGACGGCCACTTTGCCGCCAACGGAAACACCCGAAGTCACACCCACACCGGTTCGCATCGATCCGGAAATCGATATCCGGATGCCCGCCCATTACTTCACACCCGGGGATCCCTGTTCGTGTATTGTTTCTCTTACATATCCGGGGCAGGAACCCCTAAGTGATCTTCGGCTGTTCGTCTGCCTGGATATCGGCGGGACCATGCTGTTTGCTCCGTCTTTCCAGGGGTTTGATTATTATGAAGTGGAGACGGTTCATCCCTTCATGACATTCTATGTCTTTGATACGTTCACCTGGCCCGACCACGTGGGAACTGCCCGGGATGTCACCTGGTATGCGTTTATGACCAATCCGGACTTTTCTGAAATTATTGGGAATGTGGATTCATGGGCGTTTGGCTGGGGCATGGGGCCCGTTTTCAAATACCCGCTGCCGGTGGAATGAACAGTTGGAATTAGTCTGTTCTGTGCCCTTCGACGGAGCATGTCCTGAGCGAAGCCGAAGGGCTCAGGGTGACTTTTCTGGGGTGACAGCACATTGGTTTCTTCATTAAATGTCACGTAACGCGGGTACGGACTCAGAGTGACTATTCTGTGGTGACTTTACATCACAATTGTTTCTTCCCGCCGGGGTCCCACGGAAACGTATGTTATGGGCGCACGGGTGAACTCTGATATCCGGTTGACATAATTTTTCGCCGCTTCCGGCAGACCCTCCCAGGTCCGGATACCGGTGGTATCGCAGTTCCAGCCCGGCATGTATTCATAGACGGGTTTGCACTGTTCCAGGACCGGTGTAATGGGCATGTCCGCCAAAATCTTTCCCTGGTATTCATACCCGGTGCAAATCCCGATGGAATCGATGGTATCCAGAATATCCACCCGGGTGATGGCAATCCCGGTAAACCCGTTGATCCGGGCGGCGTGTTTGAGTATGACCGCATCAAGCCAGCCGCATTTCCGGGGCCGGCCTGTGGTGGCGCCATACTCGTGACCCAGTTCCCGGAGCCGCGGACCGATATCCGACTCATCCAGGGTGACCATGGGTCCCGCACCCACTGATGTGGAGTATGCTTTTACGATACCCAGGACATTTTTGATCATATGCGGTGGAATCCCCGCTCCGGAGCTGGCCCCGCCGGCGGTGGGACAGGACGAGGTCACATAGGGATAACTGCCCCAGTCCACACCTTTTCCAATACCGAGCTGCCCTTCCAACACGATATTCCGGTCATGTTTCAGGGCATCCTCCACCAGGGGCGCGGTATCCTGAATATAAGGTTTTAATGCCTGATACCATTTCCGGCATATTTCCATGAGATCCGCCACCTGCATTTCCGGCTGGTTCCACGCCGTGAACCAGGGATTCCGGAATGCCAGAATGTCCGTCAGCCGTTTTTCCAGCCAGGATTCATGGGCCAGATCACCGACCCGGAGACCCCATCGGGCATATTTGTCCCCGTATGCCGGGCCCACTGCCTTTTTTGTCGTTCCGATCTTGTGGTCACCCCGGGATTTCTCCTCGATTTCTTCCATCACAAGGTGCCAGGGCATGATAAGATGCGCCCTATCGGAAAGGATCAGGTTGTCCGTGTTCACACCCCGGTTCTGAACCCCGGCAATCTCATCCAGCAGCCCCGGGGGTGATACAACAGTCCCGGGTCCGATAATACTCAGGATATCCGGTCGGAATATACCCGAAGGCACGCCGTGCAGTTTGAACTCACCGTATGAATTAACAATTGTGTGTCCGGCGTTGGGCCCCCCCTGAAACCGGATCACCATATCCGCGTTTTCAGCGATAAAATCGACGACTTTCCCTTTTCCTTCATCCCCCCACTGAGCACCCACAACAACAGTAACCGGCATGATCTTTTCTCCTTTGTCGGATCTGAATTTCATCAATCCCCACCGGGATTCATAGTGAACCCGTCCAGTTCACCACATGTCCGTTCTGAACACAACACCGAAATTCCCAAATAACAGTTTCCTTCCATGGCGAATCTCATTACAATGATGTCAGTAACTCAGGAGGAAACATGTGGGGAAAACGATCTAAAACAGAACCGAAAACCGAGGTGGACCTGTACAGCGAATCACTGGGGTCCGGTGATCCCGTCATCATGGTGCACGGGTTCGGGGCGACCCTTTATTCGTGGCGGCATTTCATGGTGCCCCTTTCTGAGACCCACCGGGCGATCGCCATTGATCTGAAAGGATTCGGCGGTTCACCCAAACCCGTTGATTCCGCCTACACGGTAAATGACCAGGTGGACGCCCTGGACCGGTTTATCAAAACAAATGATCTTTCCCCGGTTATTCTCTGCGGCCATTCCTACGGCGGCGCTGTGGTCCTGCGCCTGGCCCTGCGCATGATGGATCGTGACCCTTCGGAGTTGCGGGGTCTGATTATTATTGCGGGTGCGGCATATCCACAGCCACTGCCTGCCCATATGAAATTTCTGAAAATGCCCGGACTCAGCCGACTCAGTCTGGGTATCGTCACCCCGGAACTCCAGGTGAAAATGGTGCTTCAGAGTTGTTTTCACGATCATTCACTCATTTCCGACGAAATGGTCCGTGCCTATGCCGCACCCATGAAATCCCTGGGAAACCGGCATGCCATGGTCCGGATCGTGAAAGATCTCACCAGTGAAAACAACGGCTATTTTGCCCTTGATTACCGCCGGATTACAGCTCCCGCGCTGCTGATCTGGGGCCGTTATGATAACATAATACCGGTATCCGCCGGGGAACGGCTCCAGTGGGAGATGCCGAATTCCCGTCTGGAAATTATGGAGAATTGCGGTCATGTGCCCCCGGAAGAGATGCCCGATGAGACTCTGGCTGTTATCCAGCCGTTTCTGGCGGGTTTGTAAGCAGGCGCGGAGTGGATCAAACTTGTCTAACTTGGTGATTGACCGACTCCCATAATATCTGATACTTTTTATGTTCTGATGTGTTTATGATATCCAGGGAGATTTTTTGAATGAAATTTAGTAAACCCAGAGTGATTGCCGTGACAAACCAGAAGGGTGGCAGCGCTAAAACCACCACATCGGTAAACCTGTCAGCGGCTCTGGCGGGTGAAGGCCGGAAAGTGCTTCTGGTGGATCTGGATCCCCAGGCCAACGCCACCATCGGACTGGGCATCAGTTCCACGGATCTCGACCGCTCGGTTTATCATGTTCTTATCGATCACGAACAACCGATGGATGAGGTGATTCAGCCGGCGCCGATGGACAATTTTTTTGTTGTGCCCGCCACGATTCATCTTTCCGGCGCAGAGGTAGAACTTGTGAACACCATCGGCCGGGAAATTATGCTCCGGGATAAACTTGCGGCTGTACAGGACCAATACGATTACGTGATCATTGACTGTCCGCCGTCACTGGGTCTGCTGACACTGAACGCGCTGACCACCACAAAGGAAATCATCATTCCCGTGCAGACGCATTTCTATGCTCTGGAAGGAATGAGTCTTCTGATGAATACCATTGAACTGGTCCGGCAACGGCTTAACCATAAACTTCATATTACCGGAATACTACCAACAATCTATCAGTCAGGCACCAAACTGTCCGAACAGGTTTTGGATGAACTCAGGAAGTTTTTCGGCACTCAGGTATTCGAAACGGTTATCCGGATGAATATACGGCTGGCGGAAGCGCCGAGTCATGGATTACCTATCCAACTCTATGATCCCGAGTCAAACGGATCCAAGGATTACGACAGCCTGGCCCGGGAGGTCATGACATATGAAATCTGATGATAATGTACTGGGCAAGGGAATTGAGGCGATTTTCGCCCGCACCGCCCATTTGAGAGAAGGGGGTGAAAAATCCCTGGAACTGCCCAATGGTGTTATCCAGAGGGAAGGTGATGAGCTGATCATCCGGCTGACTCTGGACGAGGAAGACGATATTCGGGGCGCTGTCGAGGTGCTCTACGAAGCGGGTCAAAGTGGAATGCTGGATCAATTGGTTGATGCGGAAAAATTGAAACAGAATATTATAAACCATGTGGAACTGGCACAGATGGCCTATGACGAAAAAGATTATGCTACGGCGGTCGATGAATATGAATATGCCATTCATCTCGGTGGAGACAGCCCGGCTGTTCTTTTCAACCTGGGCGTGGTCCATGAGTTGATGGGAAATCCCGGAAAAGCCATTAAACAATACAAAAAAGCACTGCGGTTCGCTCCCAAAGATGTCCAGTGCCTCAGTAACCTCGGTCGGCTCGTGAATAAAAAAGGCGATTTCTCAAAAGCCATGGATTACTATCAGAAAGCCATGCAACACGATTCCTCAATAAGCACCCGGGGAAAAGACGGCGATCTGTTCGGACCCCGGTTCCCCTGCCGGAAAATCACGATCTGATTCACCTGTAATAATATACCTGCAACACTTGCTGGATGTCATTCCTGTCAATTACCCGATGGATAAAATTAATTTATCTTACTATTTATAATTGACTTACTTTCTCAGGACTGTCATACTTTTATTTGATGGGAGGAATTTTGTATGAATGCTACTGTTTCATCTAAAGGACAGATTGTTATTCCGTCCAAACTCAGGAAAAAATACGGTATCCACAAAGGGAGTCGTATTTTGGTGCTTGATCGCAATGATCACATCGAGTTGAAACCGATTTCACCGGCATATCTGAAATCACTGAAAGGGTCTTTGAAGGGATCTGCAGCTTTAGATTCTCTTCTTGAAGAGCGCCGTAAGGACAGGGAACTGGATTCTTGATGTATGTGCTTGACAGCTACGCTCTTCTCTCATTTTTTCAAGGTGAGGCTGGGGCGGATCAGGTTCTGAAGATTCTGATAAAGGCGCATGCCGGTGAATGTGAACTGAGTATGACAGCAGTCAATCTGGGTGAGATCTGGTATACCGTTGCCCGGACGGTTTCTGAGGAAATGGCAGACAGGAAGGTATCGGAGATTCACAGTATGGCTGTGGAAATAGTGGACGTGGATTGGGATCTGACCCGCAAAGCGGCTATACTGAAAGCAAGAGGCGGTATTTCGTATGCGGATTGTTTTGCCGCCGGTTTAGCGCAGGCCCTGAACGCCGTCGTCGTTACAGGCGATCCGGAATTCAGATGTGTGGAAGATGTTGTGAAGGTGTTATGGTTGTTGTGAGGTCACCGTTGACATCCCGGCTGAATCATTTCAGGATAGGAACAGAGGATCAGTAAACGGATCAATTTAAGGAGAATTGAGATGACGGTATGCCGTGTTTTGATAGTATTAATTCTGGTTGTATTGATTGGACCGGTCGTTCCCGGCACAGCCGCGCAGTCGCCCCCCCTGTTTGCTCTGAATATCAGCGACAATCCGGACACACTGGAGACATACGATCCGGATACCGGCGATCTTATGAACAGTTGGTCGCTGCCGAATCTGAACAATTATCTGGGTGTGGCGTATGATCAGGTTGATGATACGGTCTGGATCGTGGATTTCACGATAAATACCCTTTATGAATTTGACAAGACGGATGGCACGGTTCTGGGCAGTTTTCCCACGGATACGACGACCCTTCGGGGCGTGGCGTATGATCCCCGGGATGACACTCTCTGGACCGGTCATGGCAGTGGTGGTGACTTCAGGAACTGGACCAAAGCCGGTGTTCTGATCCGTACGGTTGTAAACGGCGGCACAGTGGGTTTTGTGACGGATATGGATCTTGATCCCCGGGACGGCACGCTCTGGTGTCATGATGCCATCAATGAGGAGATCCGGCAGGTGGATATTACCGGCGCCACGGCGGTTCTCCTGCACAACTGCACACCACCGTATAGCGGCATACCTGTTGAGGAAGCCATTATCGTGGACCTTGAATCCCAGGATATATGGGGTTGGGCGCATCTCGACTTCGGTCCCACTATCATGGATCGGACCTGCACTGAACTGAGCACCTGGATGTTTGAAAATTTTGAGGATGACCATACCGGCGGGGATTTTGCCGATTTTTATGCATCACCGACACCATTACCCACGGATACACCCACGCTTACGCCGACACCCACACCCACGAATACGCCCACGAATACGCCCTCACCTACCAATACCCCTACCCATTCAATGGATACGCCCACGAATACGCCCTCAGCCACCCACACTCCTACAGAAAATACGCCCACGAATACGCCCACGAATACGCCCTCACCTACCAATACGCCCACGAATACGCCCTCACCTACCAATACGCCTACCCATTCAATGGATACACCCACGCCGGAGTGTACCGAAACCGGAGTGGAACTGGAACTGTCTCAGTCTGATCCTTACCAGCCCGGAGACACCTTCTGGCTGAAGGCGCATGTGTGTAACCAAACCGGAGATTCACTGATGGATGTCCCCACATTTGTCCTCCTGGACGTATTCGGCAGTTTTTATTTCTGGCCGACGTGGACACGGAGGCCGGACTGGATGACACCGGATTTTGATGAGAGTCTGACCACCCTGATTATCATCGACAGTTTCCCCTGGCCCGATGCCGGGGAGGCATCGGGAATCAATTTTTACGGCGCCATTCTCAACGATGAAATGACGGCTGTCCGGGGACAGGTTGGATTTGTCACATTTTCCTGGACCCGTTAACCCGGCACTTGAACCCCTTGGAAGGAGAATTCAGGAATGAATATTCTGAATCGTATTAACGCTGATTTTGCAGACACACTGGTAAGAACCGATCCCATCTCCCAGATGGAAAGTCTGGCGTCACAGATGCGGGAAAAACAGATGCTCATGGAAGGGGAACTCTTCCCGACATTTCTCAAACCGTATTTTGTGGATAAAAGAGCCATCCCTCTGTTTGAAAAAGTGACGCGATGCCTGATTTCGTCCCTCAACAAAATCGGCGATCTCTATTTCAAGAAAAACATGTTTCCTGAACAGATCCAGCTGGAGGGACGGACTGCGGATCTGGCGGCTATTGATCCCGGTTATCCCGGCCACCAGATCATCAACCGGCTGGATGTGTTTTTTATTCCGGAAACCGGCGAACTGAAACTTCTGGAGTATAATTGCGGCGATCCCAGCGGCATGGGCTGGCACGACCAGATGCTGGAGATGTTCCTGGGACTTCCGGTGATGAAAGCGTTGGCGGAAAAATACAATTTCAGAGTTGACTGGTTGGTGAAATCCCATTTCAAAACGTTTTTTAAGAAATACAATGAATGGTGTCATCAGAAAGGGATTACACCGGAAGATAAACCGAATATCTCCTTCGTATGCAAACGTGATTCCACGGTCCTGGGCGATTTTCTTGCTTTTGTCGAATATTACCAGGCCATGGGATTCAATACGGTGTTCGGCGATCCCCGGGATTTCAAATACGACGGCAGCCGCCTGACCCTTGACGGGAAAGAGATTCACCTGATCTACCGGGATGCCATCGATGATGTTATTCTGGATCCATACTGGGATGACAGCCAGGAACTGGTCCAGGCACTTCGGGATAATGCCGTCTGTTTCGTCAATCCCATCAGTGCGGCTTCCGGTGACTGGAAATCCATCCTGGAAATTCTGACGGAAGCCCAGTACGAGCATCTTTTCACCGATGAAGAAAATGCGGTCCACAAAGCCCACGTACCCTGGACCCGGACCCTGGTAACGAAAAAAACGGATTACCGGGGTGAAGAAATCGATCTGATTCCCTTCGTCCGCCTGAATAAAGACAAACTGGTCCTGAAACCCAATGACGGGTATGGCGGATTCGGTGTTTTAGTCGGGAATGTCACATCTCAGGATGAGTGGGACGGTCTCGTGGATCAATGCCTTGACGGCGGCATCGTATACACGGTCCAGGATTTTGTCACTATTCCTGTGGACGAGTTTCCCGTGGTGAAAGGAAATGAGTATCTCGGATTCGAATCCAAGAATGTCAATATCAATCTCTGGTCACATGATGGTGATTTTGCCGGCGCATTCGTCCGCGCCGCAGCCGGCAGTGTCATTAATGTCCACCAGGGCGGCGGGATGGTGCCGGTATTTTTTGTGGCGGATAAATAGTCTTCGGGTGTTGGTCCTCGGGTTAGTAACTATTGACACGCACGATAACTATTGATATGTTAATGTGCGGAAACAATGAATCGGAGGTGGCATGATTGCCGAACTTTCCCAGCTCAAACGATATCTTCATGAGACGTTAGGCGCTGAGGTCACTTCGATTCCATGGGTTGACGGAAAACGGTTACCGTTTTTTCTCAGAAATCTCTATATTTTCTTTGAAATACAGTTGCTGGAAGCGTCCTGCCTGCTGATGGTGGACCGTAATGAGCAGGAGCAATCACCTGCAATCCTGCGCAAGCACATGGACCAGGTGCAGGCTAAATGGGATGGAGAGGTTTTGTATGTGCGGTCAAGAGTGACCGCATACAACCGAAAACGGCTTATTGAAAATAAGTTGCCTTTTGTGGTCCCTGGAAATCAGATGTACCTGCCCATGTTTGGCATCGATTTGCGTGAACACTTCAGAAAGCTGCGTATAAAAACCCGCAAATTCAGTCCTTCTACACAGGCACTGATCATTTATATGTTACTCCACGGAACACCGGAAAGGATATATACACCGGCTGAGATGGCCGGATGTCTTGGGTATTCTGCAATGACGATGACCCGAGCCTTCGATGAATTGGAGTCTGCTGAGTTGGGAGCTATCTTCCTCAAAGGTCGGGAAAGATGTGTTCGGTTTGCCGAATCATCAAAAGATATATGGACAAAGGCTCAGCCATTTATGCGCAGTCCGGTTAAAAAACACCACTTCATCAAGGGGCTGAACAGCGGTTTACCTGGTCCACGTGCCGGGTTGACTGCATTGGCCGATTACAGCATGTTGGCTGAACCGGTTAATCCCATTATTGCTTTGAGTGGAAAAGACTGGAAATCATTAAAACAACGTCATGGAGTCATCGAGTTTCTTTTTTTGGAGCCTGGTGTAATAGAGATCGAAGTTTGGGGGTATATGCCGAAGTTATTTGCCAGAAGTAATGTGGTGGATCGCCTGTCACTTTACCTTTCACTCAAAGAAAGTCAGGATGAGCGAGTTGAAGCTGCGCTTGAAGAAATGATGAAGGGAGTGCAGTGGTAAAAGGACTGGATATTTTTAGAGAGCACTTTCGCAAGTATGCTGATTACTATGTGTTAATTGGTGGAACTGCCTGTGATCTGGCGATGAGTGAAGCCGGGCTCGATTTTCGTGTTACGAAAGACCTTGATATTGTCCTCTGTGTTGAAACTCTCGATAAAGGTTTTTTAAAGGCTTTCTGGTCATTTATTTACGATGGGCAATATCAACTCAAGGAAAAATCGACGGGCAGGAAGCAGTATTATCGATTCCAAAAACCCGGCACAGAAGGTTATCCATTCATGCTGGAGTTATTCTCACGTGTGCCGGACGCTTTATCATTGGCCGACACATGCTATCTGACACCCATTCCAACGGCTGAAGATGTTTCGAGCCTATCAGCCATCCTCATGAGTGATGAATACTACCGTTTTATTCACACCGGTAAAAAGGAATTGGATGGATTATCCTATGTCGGACCGGAGCACCTGGTTCCTCTTAAGGCAAGGGCATGGCTGGATCTGTCGGACCGCAGGAAGTATGGCGATACCGTAGACAGTAAGTCCATTAAGAAACACAGGAATGACGTCTTCAGGCTGTATCAGGTCCTGAATCCTGATTTTGATGGGGAAGTACCTGACAGTATCAAAGATGATCTGAGGCAGTTCATCTCTTGCATGGAAATGGAAGAAATTAACTTGAACTCTCTAGGGTTGGGTTCAACAGATATTGAATCTGTCCGGGCGGGTATCCAGAGAATTTATAACCTTGATTAGTATAAACAAGATGGATTGAACGAACCCATGAAACGAAAAACACTTACAGAAGATCAGATCGAAGAAATTCTATCCCAAAGCCGGGTTAAGCGGGAGATCTATCATGATCTCATGCAGTTCAGGGTGCGGGAAATCCTTCTGGTTTCCACATATTACGATGCCTTTTCTCTGGAAGAAGAGGGTCAACTCACGGACAAAATATTTGATGAATACTACAATCTCAACCTGACCAATGCTCCCCGGGTCACTCATGTGGTGAGTGGCGCCCGTGCTCTGGAAGAGATTGAAACCCGGAGTTTCGATCTGGTGGTGCTCATGCTCCGTATCGAGGACATCACACCCTGGGATCTCAGCAAAAGCATCAAGACCGCTCAGAATAATCTTCCGGTGCTTCTTCTGTTGAAGGATAATGCAGAAATCGCCATGCTGCGGGTGGGATGGGATGGTCCCACACGGTCCATCGACCAGGTATTCGTCTGGAACGGTGATTCCCGGATATTTGTGGCCATGATCAAATACATCGAAGACGCCAAAAATGTGGATAACGATACCCGTGTGGGTCTGGTCCGGGTGATTCTTCTGGTGGAGGATTCCATCCGAGCCTGTTCACGGTATCTTCCGGTGCTTTACTCGGAAATCATGAAACAGACCCAGCGTCTGATCTTTGAGGAGAAACTCAATCCCACCCGGAAAGTGCTTCGGATGCGTGCCCGGCCCAAAATCCTGGTGGCTGACAATTGTAATGATGCCATGGCTATTGTTCAGAATTATCGGGATAATCTTCTGTGCGTCATTTCCGATGTCAGTTTTAATCGGGATGGCAGCCGGGATGAAGAAGCCGGTCTGAAACTCATTCAGGCGGTGAAAGACATCATCCCGGATCTCCCCACGGTGCTCCAGTCATCTGATTCGGAAAATGAACCCCGTGCCCATGCCCTCAATTCACTGTTTATAGATAAAAATTCCGATCAACTTGGAGGGGAACTCCGCCGGTTTATCGTCTTGCATCTGGGATTCGGTGATTTTGTTTTCCGGAACAACCGAAAAGAAAATATCGGGACCGCAGCCACTATCTACGAGATGGAAACCCTGCTGCTGACCATTCCGGCGGAATCTCTGAGGTATCATGGTGTCCGGAACAATTTTTCCGCATGGCTCATGGCCCGTGGTGAGATTGCCATTGCCCGGATCATTCAGCCGCTTAAAATTGATGATTTTGATTCTGATCAGGAACTCCGTGAGTTTCTTGTTAATGTTTTCAGTAACGTACGCCGTGTAGATATCAAGGGGAAGGTGATCGAGTTCAGCAGTGATGTGCTGGAAGGTGACGGCTATATCCTGCGCCTTGCCAATGGATCGCTGGGTGGAAAAGGCCGGGGTCTTGCCTATATCAATTCCCTGATCCAGGCCACTGATCTGGAAACATCCATGCCGGGTGCGCGGATTTGCATTCCCCGGACCGCTATTATCGGTACGGAAGCGTTTGATCAGTTTATCGCTGAAAATGACCAGGTGCACCTGTTTCAAACAAAAGAGGAATATGGACGGGTCCAGCAGGATTTCTTGAAGGGCACCCTGTCGAAAGATCTGATCAGTAAACTGAAACTGCTCCTGGATTATTTCACAGGACCGCTGGCCATCCGGTCGTCCGGCCTGTTTGAAGATTCCATCTCCCATCCGTTTTCGGGGGTCTATCCCACCTTTGTTCTACCCAATAATCATCCCTCGCCGGGGGAGCGGATGCGGCAGCTCACTCACGCAATCAAACTGGTATTTTCCGCCGTATTCGAATCTTCGGCACGGCAGTATTTTGACGCCGTGAATTATAAAATTGAAGAGGAAAAAATGGCGGTAATCATTCAGGAACTGGTTGGGAACCGCCATGAAGATTGGTTTTTGCCGCATTTTTCCGGTGTGGCGCAATCCTATAACTATTATCCTTTCGGATACATCAAACCCGAAGACGGGGTTGCAGCAACGGCAGTGGGACTGGGTAAATACGTTGTGGAAGGGGAGAAAGCCTACCGGTTCTGTCCCCGGTATCCCAAACTGAATGTCTCCACCACGGAAGAAGCCATCAATAATTCTCAGAATCATTTCCTTGCACTGGATATGGCAATGGAGGACCCGGATCTCACCCGGGGCGAGGACGCCACACTGGTTGATCTCAATATCAGTGAAGCGGAACGGCTGGGTATTCTGGATCAACTGGTCTCCGTCTGGGATTACCAGAACGACCGGATGCAGGAAGGACTGTACGGTCCCGGTCCCCGGATCATGAATTTCGCACCCATTTTAAAATTCGAGACTTTCCCCCTTGCCCGGATCCTTGATCTCTGCCTTTCAAAATTCAGAGTCGCTCTGGGGACGCCGGTGGAAGTGGAATTTGCCGTGGATCTCACACGTGATAAAGACCGGGAACCCACCCTCTACCTGCTTCAGGTCAAACATTTCATGCGGAATATCGAGACGTTTGCTATCGAACCCGACACCATCCGGTTTGACGACTGCCTGATTTACACTCAAAAGAGTATGGGGAACGGCCGCGTGGATGATCTCAGGGATATCATCTATATCGATCCCGACGCGTTTGACCGGAGTGCCACCCTGCAGATGGGCGTGGAACTGGAGAAACTCAACGCCCGGATGAGGCAGGAAGACCGCAAATATATCCTCATCGGTCCCGGTCGCTGGGGCACAAGGGATCACTGGCTGGGAATACCCATTATCTGGACGCAGATCTCACAGGCCCGGGTGATTGTGGAAGCGGATCTGGAGGGTTATCATGTGGATTCCTCCCAGGGATCGCACTTCTTTCATAACATCACATCCATGAATATCGGGTATTTATCCGCCCGGTACCATATGGGACCCAAATCCGGCGATACCAGTTTTGTGGACTGGGACTGGCTGAAGGAGCAGCCCGTGGTGGATCGTACGCGATATGCCGTCCGTGTGCGGCTGGATAAACCACTTACGGTTCTGATGGACGGACGGAAACGGATCGCCGTGGTGTACAAACCCGGCTGGGATTGTGTTTAGTACCATTTCCGCTGACTTGTCCGAGACGGCTATTGCAAAGCCCGCAACCGCCCTTCAATCCGTTTCTGGATTTCACTCTTGGACAACTTCCACCGGGGCGCCACCAGCAGATGATCCGGGCAATCCCCGGAGAGTCTCATAATCACGGTATCTCCGGGCATGCGATGAATAAATTTTGCCGCCGTATCAATATAGGCGTTCACGGTTTGCGGCTGCCACCGGCCTGACTCATACAGTATTTCCAGGGGTGTGTTTTTCACGGCATGAAGATGATGGAGCTTGAGCCCCTCCACATTCAGATCAGCCAGCGCATCCGCGGTTTTCAGCATCATCTTCTGTGTTTCACCGGGCAACCCCAGAATCACGTGAGCGGCCACCGGCAAACCCGCCTCCCTGACCCGGGTGATGGCGTCTGCGGATTCCGCGTGTGTATGGCACCGGTTGAGTGTCTTCAGGGTCTCGTCCCAGATGGTCTGAATACCGATCTCCACCCAGACCAGCATTTTTTCTGAAATTTCCTGTAGGAGGGTCAATACGTCGCCGTTAATACAGTCCGGTCGCGTCGATACCATGAGTCCCACCACTGACTCCGGTGCAATGGCTTCGTAAAACAACGGTTTGAGTGTTTCCACCGGCGCATATGTGTTGGAATAGGTCTGGAAATAAGCCAGGAACAGCCGGGCGCCATACCGTTTTTGTGCCCGGGCCATCCCCGTTTGGAGTTGTTCTGCAAGAGGAATATTATTGTCGGACCAGGGATTGAATGTTCTGTTATCACAGTAAATGCAGCCGCCCCGGCCCCGGGTTCCGTCCCGGTTGGGACACGTGGATCCCCCATGGAGCGCCACACGCTGGACACGCTCACCGAATTGGTTCCTGAGATACTGGTTGAATGTGAGGTAAAGAGGCGTTTCCATGGCGCATTCAATCTATCATGGTTTTTCAGGGATGGGAAAGTAGTAAGGCGAGAGAGTGAAAACGCGCTTGCATCCGGCTGCAGGGTCCAGGAAGAATGGATCTGGTTTTATGGGGCGTCTTGACACACACCCCGTCCCCTCCTCGCGGGCTCGTCGGGTCCACCCCGCTCGAGCGGGGATTGATTGGCAGCAACGATCATTGCAATAGTCAAATCGGTATAATCAGCCATTTGTTCCTGCAACCGATCCTGATAAAACACCGCAGAATAAAGAAACAAAATCCCTTCTTGAGAAGGGTGCCCGAAGGGCGGGATGTGTATGCATTTGGCTGCTGAAACCAGCGTAAAAGGGTGCCCGAAGGGTAGCCTGTCCCGCCGAAGCTGGCGAAGGTGGAGGATGTGTGTGCATTTGGCTGTAGGGTCCAGGAAGAATGGATTTGGTTTTATGAGTCATGGTGATACACACCCCGTCCCCTCCTCGCAGGCTCGTCGGGTCCACCCCGCTCGAGCGGGGATTGATTGGTTGCAACGATCGTTGCAAAGGCGGAATCGGTGTTTTGCTCCGCTGCCAATCCGGGTGAAGTCTGGATCCGGTGGAGACAGGGATTGCGGATGTGTTATGTCCGGCAGGTGCGAGAACAGTAAAGAGTTGCGCCGGCTGTATTTTTGCATCCGGACACCCGGCCCGTTGAAGATGTGAGCGCTGGAATCAGGTAGACAGAAAAAAGAATCGAAATCATCTCTGGCGGATCATCTCTTGCAATCTGAGCGCCGATGTCGCATAATTCGTTCCAGCTTTAACGGAACCGGCATGAGGAGATTGCCATGAATGCAGTGCAGTTTCAGATCGAGTGGAAAAATTACCTGAGAAACCGTCTTCTGGGATTGATCAAACGTATCGGACCGGACATTTTTGTGAAACAACTCAAACTGGCGGGTAAGAAATATCATTCCATCATGGCCATTGTCTGCGGGATGGATGATGCCCAGTGCCGGTTATACAATTCCATTGAGCGGTATGGACTGGCGCGGTCTGATGGCGAGCAGGTGTTTCACCTGGAACTCGTGCCGCGGATTTCCAACGATGTCAGTGCCAACCGGTTCCTGGAACTGCTCCACGAAAATTATACGCTTCGACTGGCGTTCCTGGAAAATTTATCGGAAGATGATCTGGAGACGGTCATGGAATCGCCTCTTTTCACGAGCAATATCAATATTGGCTGGATCATTCAGTATGCGTCATTGATGGAGCAGGATGTGACGGGTCGGATTGAACTCCTTCTGGAACAGAACAAGATTAAGGCAAATGTGCCATGGTCAACGAACCGGTTCATGAAACCGGTGACGTCTCTCGCCCTGAAATAACGGCGCTCTGAATACTTAGTAATGGCTGGTGACGCTCCTCTCATTCTTCAATCGGATCGCTCGATCCTGCTTCATACCGACAGTCCGTTGTTTGCCGAAGCCCGTGATCGACTCAGTGTGTTTGCTGAACTGGTCAAGAGCCCGGAATATGTTCACACATACCGGATAACTCCCCTCTCGCTCTGGAACGCCGCTGCCAGCGGTGTCACCTTTGATACCGTTTTGGAGACACTCAAACATTTCAGCCGGTACCCGGTTCCGGACAATATAATATTTGAAATTCGGGATTATATGAACCGGTTCGGTCTTCTATGGCTTGAAACCGGCCCGGACAAAGCTCTGTTCCTGCGAAGTGATGATCCGGCGGTGATTCTTGAGTTGATGCATCTGCAGAAAATTCAGGATTGTATCCTGGACCGGATTGATGACCGGACCATTCGAGTGGATCCCGGTCGCAGAGGACATCTCAAACAGGCGCTGATCCGGAACGATTTTCCCGTGGATGACCGGGCGGGATACCGGGATGGACTGCCGCTGGATGTGAATATCAAGCCGGAGATGGGATCCGGGGAAGCATTTGGTTTGCGGTATTACCAGGAAGATTCCGTGGCGGGGTTCTGGTCCGGGGGAGCTGCCACCGGCGGCAGTGGCGTCATTGTGCTGCCCTGCGGTGCGGGAAAAACCGTTGTGGGTATGGGTGTCATGTCCAAAGTGCGGCAGCATACACTGATTCTTGTTACCAATATCACCGCGCTTCACCAGTGGCGGGATGAACTCCTGGATAAAACCACCCTGACTCCGGATGAGATCGGTGAATATTCCGGGGAAGTAAAAGAATTCAAACCGGTGACCATTACCACCTATCAGATACTGACATACCGCAGAACCAAGGCGGATGAGTTCCTCCATATGCCGCTCTTCAATCGCCAGGACTGGGGACTGGTAATCTATGATGAAGTGCATTTGCTGCCGGCGCCGGTGTTCCGGTTTACTGCGGAAGTGCAGTCGAAACGGCGTCTGGGTCTCACCGCCACACTGGTCCGGGAAGACGGTAGGGAAGATGATGTGTTCAGTCTTATCGGACCGAAAAAATACGATGTTCCCTGGAAAGTTCTGGAGGAGCAGGGGTGGATCGCTCAAGCACTGTGCACGGAAATCCGGCTTCCCCTTCCCGATGATAAACGGATGGAATACGCCGTGGCAACATCCCGGAACAAATACCGGGTGGCTGCCACCAATCCCTCCAAATTGGAAGTTATTCAACAACTCGTGGATGCCCATAAAGGTGATCATATCCTGGTGATCGGCATGTACCTGACTCAACTGGACGAGATTGCCGTTATGCTCAACTCACCTGTCATCACCGGCGCTACACCCAATCGGGACCGGGAAACACTTTATGAAGATTTCCGGACCGGAAGAAATCGCGTCCTGGTGGTCTCAAAAGTGGCAAATTTCGCCGTGGATCTCCCGGCAGCCACCGTGGCGATACAGGTGTCGGGCACATTCGGGTCCCGGCAGGAGGAAGCCCAGCGGCTCGGCAGGATTCTCCGGCCGAAAACGATGGGGCAGCGCGCACACTTTTATTCACTGGTGACCCGGGATACTCAAGACCAGAAATACTCCCTGAACAGGCAACTGTTTCTGACGGAACAGGGGTATCAATACCGCATCATGGATACGGATGAGACGTTGAACATCCCGGATTTATCCCTATAATGATGAACTGGAAACTCACTAACCAGAAGGAGTCAATATGGCGGATTTCAAGAAAATAAAGAAAATACCCAAAGAAGTTCCAGTAAAGAATCTGCGGTGGAGATGCCCGGAATCATATTTTAAGTTTAAAACCACAGATGATCTCAGGAATCGATTCAAGATTATCGGTCAACCCCGGGCTATTCATGCCATTCAAACGGGGCTGGATATTGATCATCCCGGGTATAATATTTTCGTGACGGGTCTTACCGGCACAGGCAGGTCCACCACGGTAAAACAGATCTTGAAACGTCTGGACAAGGTCCGGGAAGTTCCTGACGATAAACTCTATGTGAATAATTTCAAAGATCCTGACCAACCCCGGCTCATCCGTCTCCCTGCCGGTGGTGGCCGTGAATTCAAAAAAGAAATGATGCTTCTGGTGGATCATTTTCAGGACCATCTTCCCTCAATCTTTGAAAGCGATGATTACAAGAAAAAAATTGAGGAAGTCACAGACACATTCCGGTTAAAACAAAGATCGATTTTTCAGAAATTCGAGGAGAAAATGACCGGGGCAGGGTTTGCGGTTGTGCAAATCCAGATGGGCTCCATTACCCGGCCCGATATTATGCCGGTGGTGGAAACGTCACCCATGCCCTTTGAGGAAATCGAAAAGCTTGTCCATGAGGAAAAATTCTCACCGGAAACCCTGAGAAATCTGAGACAAAAATACGGTAAATACCGGCAGGATCTCGATAAAATGCTGTCACGGGGTCGTACCCTTGAGAAAAAACTCCGGGAAGAGATCGAGAAGGTGGTTGAGGAGTTTGTAGCGCCGTATGTGGAGTGTTACGTCGATGATATCCGTCAGCATCACAAAGATAATGCGGCGGTGAATGAATACCTTGATGAAATTTTCGATTATACCCTTTCGGAAATCGGTATTTTTATCCAGAGTGAAGAGAGAGCGAAGAAGATGGCCGCGGTTATCGGCACACCCCAGGATCCGTTCAGGGGATATGAGGTGAACCTGCTGGTGGATAATTCCCGGGGGAAACGGGCTCCGGTGGTTATTGAGAAAGCGCCGAATTTCAAAAACCTGTTTGGAACGATTGAAAAAGTGGTGGATCGCTCCGGCAACTGGACTTCGGATTTTATGAATATCAAAGGGGGCTCCGTTCTTCGGGCCGACGGCGGGTTCCTGGTTATAAATCTGCTGGAATCCATCTCGGAACCATATGTCTGGCGGACCCTGAAACGCACTCTGAAATACGGGCAGTTGCAGATTGAACCCGCTGAAGCCCTGACTTTCTTCGGGCAGTCGGCACTGAAACCCGAACCGGTAACTCTCAACTTGAAGGTTGTGCTCATCGGCGATAAACAGCATTATCTGATGCTTTTTAATCAGGATGAGGATTTCAAGAAAATTTTCAAAATTTCAGCGGATTTTACCGACCAGATGGATCGGACGAAAAAACACATTCTGGACTATTCCGGGTTTATCAATCAGTTGACGCGGGAGGAAAAGATTCAACCCCTGACACCATCGGGCGTTGCTGCGGTCATTGAGGAATCCATCCGCATGGCGGACCGGCAGGATAAACTGTCAGCCCGGTTTTCCGATGTGGCGGATCTCATCAGGGAGGCGGGTCACTGGGCAAAAGATAACGGCAGTAAAACCATTGAGCGGAAAGATGTGGAAAAAGCGCTCCGGGAGCAGGTGTATCGGAAACAGATGATTGAGGACCGGATGCAGGAATATATTACCAATGGTGTGATCATGGTGGATACATCCGGTGCGAAGAAGGGGCAGATAAATGGTCTGGCAGTTTACGGGTATGGGGAGTATGCATTCGGTAAACCCTCCAAGATAACTGCCACGGTGAGTCTGGGTAAATCCGGTATCATCAATATCGAACGGGAAGCGGAACTATCGGGAAAAATCCAATATAAAGGCATTCAGATTCTCAGTGGTTTTCTCAGGGCACGGTTCGCTCAAGATAAACCCCTGGCTCTGACGGCATCAATATGTTTTGAACAGTCCTACGGAGGAATTGATGGTGACAGCGCATCTTCCACGGAGCTGTACCTGATTCTTGCATCCCTGGCGGGTCTGCCGCTGCGGCAGGACATCGCCGTGACGGGTTCTGTGAATCAACACGGGGAGATTCAGCCCATTGGCGGCGCCAATCAGAAAATTGAGGGATTTTTTGAAATCTGTAAACATCGGCGACTTACCGGGACACAGGGCGTGATTATTCCACATCAGAATGTCCAGGATCTTCAATTGAAGCCTGATGTGGTGGAAGCAGTGGAACAGGGAAAATTCCATATCTGGGCGGTGAAAACCGTAGAGGATGGTCTGGAAATTCTTACGGGGGTCAAAGCCGGAAAACGGCAGCGTAACGGAAAATGGGAAAAAGGGACACTATTTGCGAAAGCCGATGATCGGCTCCAGGAACTTGCGCTGGGTATTCAGAAATTTTACGCGGCCCATGAGACAAAATCCGGCGGGAAAGGCGGCCGTCCGGATAAAAACAAGCAAATACCGCCGCCGCCGCCCAAACAGCCGACCCGGAAAGATGAGGACGAAGGCGGTTCCGATTAATCAACCATCAATCCGGTGAACCATGAAAAAATGGGTATGGCCGACATTCATATTCCTGCTGGTGGTTCCCCGGCTGGTCCGGTTTTTTGCACCCACCGTCCAGATCGAAGATCCCAACTATATTTACGGGGCATTCCTGATCTTTAAAGGTCTGATCCCGTTTCATGAGTTTGCCCAGCCCAATCCGCCGCTTCTGGAAGCGGTAATTACAGTTCTCTATCACGTGTTCGGCGTCTCATACCGGATACCGGAAATACTATCGGTTCTGGCATTCTGGGGCACGTCCTGCCTGATCCTGTTTCTGGGAAAACGGTGGTTTTCCACAGGTGCCGGAATTGTTGCGTCATTGCTGTATTCGTTTCATTATCTGCTATTCCGATACCATTTGTTTGAACGGGAAACCTTTGCCACCCTGGCAGTGATGGCCGGGCTGGCAATTCTTTCACGGGAAGAATATTCCTGGAAAAGTCACGTTCTGGCCGGCGTGATCACGGGGCTGGGATTCGCTTTTAAACAGACCGCGCTGATCCCTTTTGCCGCCATTGCAGTGGTTGTCCTGTTTATTCAGTTCAGGTGGAAACGCGCGGTTCTGTTCGGACTGGGTTTCGCCGGATTCGTGGCGGTGATCACTTTGGCGTATTCCCTGTTGTTCGGGGAAGTATATCTTCGGCAGACATTCTATTTTCACTTCATAAAAGGGGTTGTGGCGCCCTGGCAAATCAAGGCGCAATGGACCGCGACGGGTCTGGGCTACCTGATTCCCGCTGCTGTCGCCGCCCTGCCCCTGATCTGGCGCCGCCGCACCCATCCCGGTTGGATTCTCCTGGCCATGGTCTCCGCGGACCTGGTATTTTTCTGGTTTGTGTCCGGTGCGTTCTGGCCGCATTACCTGCTGTCCACTCTGCCGTCACTGGCACTTCTGGCCGGTCTGGCGATATGGGAATGGGGCCGGCTCCTTGCCAGGCAGGGCCGCCGGTGGGTTCGGATCGAATCCCTGATCATGGCAGGCGCTGTTACCCTCGGAATCATCGTGTGGAATCCGGGCGTCCTCATAGGGGCAGGCGCAGTGGAACAATACGGATTTCAGGGGACACCCCGGCAGGAGATTGAAGCCTGCGGTGAATTCATTAAAACCCGGACCACACCTGATGATGTCATTATTTCAGATCCCTTTATCGCTCTGGTGTCGGAACGGATCAAGGTCGTCAGGTTTAAGGATAACTGGGGACTGGTGCTCTGGATGAATACCATGATGGACCAGGGAAAATACCGGGAAAATGTGGAAAAACTCAGCGGTCAATCCTTCGGACATATCCGGAAACTCTCACAGGAATACTGGATGCCCCTAATCGAAACCGCATTTTATCAGGGAAACCTCGGCGCTATCCAACCCAACTATGAACTGCCGCTGCCCCCTGATTATATGATGAATTATGGGTTCGGCAAGGGGTTTGAGAGTGAACATTATACCATCTGGATCAAGGATCAGCCGTTGCCGTGAACGGTAAGGGATTGGAAATCGGCAGCCGTTTAAATGCCGGTTCCAAACCGGAAATTACATGACGGTGTTTTGAAGCCAGGCGTTTGAAATTATCAGAAATTCCATCGTGCGTTTCCACCCGCTGCCAGAAATCCAGTGCCGCCGGCCAGGCGGATTTCCAGACCAATCCATCCTGGATGCCGGGCGCAGGCGGAACAAATGGTCTGTCCGGGATCTGGTCATGTTGTGGTGAGTAAATCATGGGCGTCATGTCGTACACCGGGGCAAGCCCGAGAATGTGTGTGCGAAACGTATAAAATGAAAGATTCCAGTTGTGCATATCACTGTTACCAATGAGTCGGCCGAACAGGTCCAGCCAGCAGATCCGCTGATATACTGAATTTTCAATAATATCCATACCGGCCAGCGCGGATGCGATCTCGCCCCAACACCCCAGGGTCCCGGTGAATTCCGCATCCAAAGCTGCCAGGGAAATCAATCCCCTGCGTCCCTGTTCTGTGCGGTCGAATCGCTTTATTTCCAGAAATACACGATCGGTACCTCTCAGGATGGATGATTCTGCCGCTGGTATGCCGTAATCAACGCATGTCTCATGGGCAATATGCTCACAGATCAACAGATCCGCACGTCTGGCACCCAGTTGATCCCTCACTGGGGGTGAGAATTTGACCAGCACATGCCCCCGGTCAGGATGCCGGTCCAGAAATTTGGGCTGCTCCCCGCCGGCTGAGGATCCCGGTTCCCCAAATCGTGCGATATCCTCTGAAATTGTCTCGTAACGCCCGATTATTGAATCCTGAAATATTTTGGCACCCGGGGCGGATGTAATGTACTTTTGAAGCGATTCCTCACCGATAATGTAGCTGCCAACAGAGTTCCAGCTTTCCCGGCATAAATATAACAGACAATGCTCCGCATGCCAGCTTCGGATATCCTGCGGTAAATTCAGATCACTGTGCTGTTTCGGGATTAATCTGCCCAGAAATCCTGCCGGCCGCAAATCATCAAGGAAATAAGGGATATCCTCATAGAACCGGGTTTTTAGATCGGCATGAATCGCCTCTGCAATATATCCATGGGGTTCTACGGCATGGATTGTCAGGAGAGATACTGTGGTTCCCTCCGGATCAATTTCATATATCGGGAATGACTCGCCCACGCCGGGTATTGAACGCTTTAAAGCATACCGGGCCAGACGGGCTTGACCGGTGATCAAAATGGCAGGTTTCATTTTATTCATCAACCGTGACAGCGTGGGTTGGGTGATCCCCAACTGTTGCATGATCCACACGGCGGGGATGACACCTTCCCGGATGAAAAGCTGTCTTAACCGGTGTTGAAGATATTCATAATCGATACGAGTTCTCATACATATAGAATAGATTATAGAATGAAAATAGTCAATAATAAATAATAAGTTATAATGAATATTTGATAAAAATTGAATAGAACAAAGATAGTTACTCAAGAACTGAGAGTTTAGTGATGTCTGTGCTGAAGGGTACGTACCTCAAAAATTCAACCCGGAACGACAACCTGTATTTACCTTGCAATTTCAAAGTGATTCTTTTAAAATACATGGTATGGAACGGCATGCCACACAACTGATGTTTGAACTTCTCGAGATGTTCCCCTGTGTTGCCATCATGGGCGTAAGGCAATGTGGGAAAACAACAATTCTTTCTGAACTGCCGGATAAATGGCGGGTGTTTGATCTCGAAAAAATGAGCGATTATGAAATTGCATCGCGTGACCCGGATCTTTTCCTCCGGCTGAATCCTGCTCACATTGCAATTGATGAATGCCAGTTGCTTCCTGAATTTTTTCCCGCATTGCGTGTGGCAATCGATGCGGATCGTACAAAAAATGGGCGTTTTATCATCACTGGATCCAGTTCCCCTTCACTTTTGAGGGCGATAACGGAAAGCCTGGCCGGGCGCGTTGCCATGATCGAATTAGCGCCTTTTTCTCGTTCTGAGGCATTTGGTGAACAGGAATCCTTTTTTTATGAGTTATTGTCTCAACGATGCATGATCGATGATTTCAAATTGCTGGATCGGGACTTGGATCTGCAGGCACTTCATGAGTTTTGGCTGCGAGGGGGCTATCCCGAGCCATGGATAAAAAGTTCGCCTCGATTTCGAAAAGTATGGATGCAGAATTATCTGAAAACGTACTTTGAGCGGGATCTGCTACGATTGTTTCCTGGTATCAATCAGCAACGATTTCGACATTTTCTGCAAATGTTGAGTCATTTGTCCGGAACAATTATAAATTACTCTCAAGTTGCACGCGCACTTTCCGTGTCACAACCAACCGCCCGAGATTATTTCGAGATTGCCAACGGCACTTTTATCTGGCGTCAAATTCCTGCCTATGAAAAAAATGCTGTCAAACGTATTGTTAAACATCCAAAAGGATATTTACGAGACTCCGGATTACTGCACTTCCACCTGCACTTGACCTCCCTAGACGATTTGCTTTCACATCCCGGGATGGGACAATCCTGGGAATCTATGGTTATAGAAACGATTATCAGGGGACTGAACAACAGAGGTATTGTTTTTGACTATTATTACTACCGAACCGGTGGAGGCGCTGAAATTGATCTGATCCTTGACGGAGAATTCGGCCTGGTTCCGGTGGAAATAAAATATTCCCAGACTGTGTCAGGCAGAGAATTACGCAGCATTGGAGATTTCGTAAAAGAAAGAAAGTGCCGATACGGGATTGTTGTTCACAATTCAGAAAAAGTCACACAATTTACAGAGAACTTGATTGGGATTCCCTTCGGTTGTCTTTAGTGCATTGTTTGCGACTTAAGAATAGGTTACCAGAAAAAGTGTTTTACACAGATGGGGTTCCGCCGGAGCAGGGGGAGTTTCCGGACCGGGAACAGCCATGACCGTGCGCTGAAGCACCACGTTGCCTGATGCCGTTCCGATATACGTTTCAAGACGTGTATCCGTTTCGGGTTCCCATCGGGTCATCACCATCAGACATGGGATTGTTTTCCCGTCCACCGTGACATTGACGGGTTTACTCACGGCAATGCTCAAAACATCCTCAGCCGCCTTTTTGCTCTGGAAATACCGGTCGGTTTGAGTGAAACTTTGCTCCGGTTCAATTTTTCCGGGAAAGCTCAGGTGAACCTCTTCAAGGTGTCCGGTACCATCAGGTGTTCGCTGTTCACGCAATCTCAGGATACTCAATCCGTTTTCCGGTGCCGGCTCTATCCAGTGAAACTGTTTTTCCGCCAGACGATCCTGCCGGTACACAGACCACTGCACTTCCACCAGTTCCCGGCCCTGAAAAAGCATGGGTCCGGAACTTTTCCCCTTCATTTTTGCCATGAGTTTGCCGTCCTCATTCCGGAACTGAGACACCGTGACCTGTATGCCCGGTGCCAGGGGATCCATTGTCGGCGGGAAACAGGCAAGCTGAAGTGAGCCGGATTCGGAATCTCCGGGCTCAATTTTTATGGCTGGACACAGGGTGTTCGCTTTCATAGCCCGTAACTTAATCGGTCTCTCCGCAACTGTCAACTTTCACTTGACAAAGTTAGATGAGTCTCGGTAAGTTAGACTCGTCTAACTTGCGGGAGTAAACATGTCAAACTCGCGCTGTCCGGGTATCTGCCTCCAGTGACTGGGAACGGGAGATTTTTTATTATGCATATCGGAAATTTATCGGAATCCCTTGAAGATTATCTTGAAATAATCAGTTTGCTCATTGAGGAAAAAGGAATCGCCCGGGTGAAGGATATTGCTGAGCGCCGGGGTGTATCCATGTCTTCGGTAAACAGCGCTCTGAAACGGCTTCATAAAGAGACCCTTCTTACGTATCAGTCCCGGGGGATGGTGCAGCTTACTGAAGAGGGCCGGGAACTGGCGGCTCACGTAATCAGCCGTCATGAATTCGTCAAGAACTTTCTGGTGACCCTCCTGAAGGTTCCCGAGGAAATTGCCGAGAAAGACGCGTGCAGTTTTGAGCATTCCATGAGTGTGGAGACTTTCCGGAGAATGGTGGTATTTTTTGAGTTTATCAATTCCTGTGAGTTGGATATCAGTCAACGTTTTAAGGAATACTGCAAGAATGTTGAGAATCCCGTTGGGGAGGATTTCTGCATATCCCCTACCTGCCCCTATCGGGACAACATCGAGCGTTTCAGACATCGGTGGGGCAGTGCACGGACCCTCTCATCATTGAAACCGGGTGAGAAAGGCCGTGTTGCACAGATCCGCGCGTCAGCCATGATTCGTCAACGACTCATAGATATGGGATTACTTCCCAACGTGGAAGTGACCCTGGAGCGAATCGCACCCCTGGGGGATCCCATTGAGATCAAGCTTCGGGGGTATCACCTGTCTTTACGGAAAGCGGAGGCGGATGCCATTATTTTGCAGCCGGTTTCGTTATGATGCATGGTGCAGTGTACTATTTTTCCGGGGACGGCCACACCAATGAGCGGTAACTCACAGAAAGTTATTTCCGTTGCCCTGGCAGGAAATCCCAATTCCGGAAAATCATCACTGTTCAACATATTGACGGGATCTCACCAGCATATCGGCAACTATCCCGGTGTAACCGTTGAGAAAAAACAGGGGAATGCAAGTCACGGTGAGACTCGCTTGTTCATAACCGATCTGCCGGGAACGTACAGTCTGACGTCGTATTCCCAGGAGGAGGTTCTGGCGCGTCGGTTCCTGGTGGAGGAAGCCCCGGATGTTGTCGTAAACGTCCTGGATGCAACGAATCTGGAACGGAACCTGTATCTGACTATTCAACTTCTGGAGATGGGCGCCAACATGGTAGTGGCGCTGAATATGATGGATGAGGTGCGGAAGCAGAAAGCGGAGTTGGATGTGGATCTCATCAGCAGCCGTCTTGGCTGCCCGGTGGTGGAGACTATCGGTCACCATGGTGCGGGACTGGAAGCGCTTAAAGAGGCCATCGTGGAAGTTGCCGAGCGAGGCAAAACTGATACCGTCATCCAATATTCCGATGAGCTTGGAGAAGAGGTTGAGAAGATTTGCGGGCATTTTTCGAATTACAAGCAAGTGCCTTATCATGCGTCGTTTGCCGCAATAAAACTCCTGGAAAGCGATATGGAAGTTATGGCGCGGTTCCGACGGCAGACCAATTATGAACCTCTTTTTGAGCAGGTCCGGTCCGGAAAAACCCGGCTGGGAAAAATATATGGTAATCCGACGGAAATTCTCATTGGAGACCGCCGGTATGGTTTTTCTGCCGGACTGGTCCGGGAAGCTACCCTTCGGAAGCCGGAACACGATCTGTACCGTATCACGGAAAAAATTGATGCTGTGGTCACCAATCGGGTTTTGGGTTTACCCATTTTCGGTCTGGCAATGTATGGAATTTTCTGGGTGACTTTTACCCTGGGCACACCAATGATGAATCTCATCGAAGCCGGGTTTAGATGGCTGTCCGGATTTCTGATGACAGTGCTCCCGGAAAGTATTTTGCGATCGGTCCTTGTGGATGGCGTTATTGGCGGTGTTGGCGGTGTCATCGTGTTTCTGCCCAATATCGTTCTGTTGTTTCTGTGTATTTCCTTCCTTGAGGATACGGGGTACATGTCACGGGCTGCTTTTATCATGGACAAGATCATGCACAAGATCGGGCTTCACGGCAGAAGTTTCATTCCCATGATGATCGGGTTCGGATGCACGGTGCCGGCCATTATGGCGACCCGGACCATTCGTTCAGAGAAAGGCCGTCTTACCACAATGATGATTTTGCCCCTGATGTCATGTGGCGCCCGGCTGCCGATTTATTTAATGATCATCCCGGCATTTTTTCCGGCAGCGTGGCACGCACCCATGCTGTTGCTCATGTATCTCATTGGTGTGGGTCTTGCGTTTATTCTTGCGCTTGTGCTTCGGAAAACGCTGTTCAGCGGTGATGCGGAACCGTTTGTCATGGAGTTGCCGCCGTACCGGATGCCCACCATGAAAGCCATTTTCCGGCATATGTGGGATAAATCGTGGATGTATCTTAAGAAAGCCGGTACCATTATTCTTACCATTTCGCTGATACTCTGGGTTCTTATGACTTTTCCCCAGAAAAAAACGTTTGATGTGGATGCCCGGATCGCCGATGGCGCGAGTATCAGTGACGTTCAGGCGGAGCGGGAACGGGCGGTGGAATCTCTCAGTTATTCACTGGGCGGACGCCTGGGCCAGTCTATCGAACCGATGGTCACACCCATCGGGTTTGACTGGAAGATTGCCACGGCATTTCTGGGTGCGTTTGCTGCAAAAGAAGTGTTTGTTTCTCAAATGGGTATTATATATTCCATCGGCGAAGTGGATGAAACGTCAGCGACACTCCGAAATATTCTTCGCCGGAAATATTCCCCGCTCGTAGGACTCTGCATTATGTTGTTTGCACTTATTGCAACGCCGTGTGTCGCCACGATTGCAGCAACGCGCAAGGAGTCCGGTTCGTGGAAATGGGCGGCCCTGCAATGGGGTGGTCTCACGTTCCTGGGATGGATAGTGGCTTTTATTGTCTATCAGTCCGCCGGACTGTTCTTGACCTGACATGCGCCGCAACCGGTATGATTATCCCGGGACGCGCATGTTGATGTCCCGGGATTTTTCCGCCACAGAACGAGTGCGGCAGCCAGAAGACCGAAAAATATAGAAAAACCGATGATACTCAGTAAAAATTGCATCGTCTCACCTCACGTCTCAGTCTACGGTGTTCTCCCGTCAGAAATCAAGCCGATAGAGTCGTTCTATTGACTTGCAGGTGGGACATGTTTATTGTGGACCCTCGGATTCCAGTATCAACCCCGGCAAGGATAAGGATACAGAGCATCTCATGGAAAAAAACAAAAACCATCATACATTTCATATTCCTGTGATGGGTACGGGATTCACCATTGATACACCGCTTAAAGTGGCTCATTACGGGATCAACTCGGTGATATCCCTGGCCGATGATGTTCTCATCGAGCGAATGCGGGAATTATACAGCAATAAACTGGGACTGCCGTTCCAGGCAATCTCTGACAAAATCGAAGATTTTCGTGCCCGCCGTATTACTGCCTATCTCAACATGATGGATGGTATGATTTCTGAAAAGTTCGAAAAAGTCTGCCAATCCTTCCAGGAGATGGGTGATGAGTGGGAAAAGTACGTGGAGATGCTACCTGATATCTCCGGGATGAAGGATGAAGTCAGGCGGAAATTTCACGAGAATACTACGGTTCGCAAAGTTCAGGACTGGTTCAAGACCAATTTCAAGCAGGGTACCATCGACGTTAATATCATGACAAAGCTGGACCGTGAACATTACAGTGCCGGTGAGCAACTCCCGGTGGAATATAACGATGCCCATGCTGCTGTCCGGGGTTTTGGCATGAGTAATCTTGAATCATCCATCGTTTTTTCAGCCGGCATGAATCCACGCCTGTATAATTACCTCGAAAAATTTGATGATTTTTATCCTGATGAGACCGGATATATCCGGAAAAAGATCATTCTCAAGGTCAGCGATTACCGGTCGGCCCAGATCCAGGGAAAATATCTGGCTAAAAAGGGGCTGTGGGTTTCTGAATATCGGATCGAATCCGGTCTCAACTGCGGGGGACACGCTTTTGCCACCAACGGTGCGCTCATCGGACCCATTCTGGAATCTTTCAAGACGAACCGGGAGATTCTTACCCGGACCGCTTATGAACTTCTGGTGAAGGGTCTTACTCGAAAGAACCGGACCGTGCCTGAATCACCGTTGGAACTGAAAATTACAGCTCAGGGCGGCGTGGGTTCATCCCAGGAACACCAGTTCCTTCTGGACTATTACAACCTGGATTCCATTGGCTGGGGTACACCGTTCCTCATGGTGCCGGAAGTGGCCAATGTGGACCCGGATACGCTGAGTCAGCTTAGTGCTGCAAAGGAACAAGATCTGTACCTCAGCGGAATATCCCCTCTTGGCGTGCCGTTTAACTCGCTCCGGGGTAATACCCGGGATCAGATAAAACGGGAACGGATTGAAAAGGGCGATCCCGGAAGTCTCTGTCCCCGAGGTATCCTGAGATTTGATCGTGAATTTTCGGACCGGGGGGTTTGTACGGCGTCCCGGCAGTACCAGCGTAGAAAACTCCAGGATTTAGAGGGTAAAGAACACCCTCCGGATGTCCTTGAACAGGAACGGGGAAAGGTCATGGACAAATCGTGTATCTGTGCAGGTCTGGGTCTTTCGGCACTCCTTGTGAACAGCCTGGATACCTCCGTGGAGGGCGATGGCGTCTCTATTTGTCCGGGACCTAACATGGCATACTTTTCCCGTATTGTTTCTCTGAAAGAGATGGTGGACTATATCTACGGAAGAATCTCCGGCCTGGCCCGGGCAGACCGACCCAGCATGTTTGTGACGGAACTCCGGATGTACGTAAACTATCTCAGGGATAAACTGGCTGAAATCAAGAAACCCATTGCTGATAAACAGCGGGAGTATTTCCTGGCGTTTGGAGCCAATCTGGAAGAGGGTATCCGGTACTATCGAGACCTGTCACAACAGCTGAAGTTGAAGATGAAAGATGGACTGGCCGATCTTCGAAAAGATCTGGAATCCCTCGAACAGGAACTGATGGGTCTTCGTGATGCACTGACGGTAACGGCATAATCCGCATCATCGAGATTACCCGCAATTATAATTTCACCGCAATCACATCAAAGAGCCAGCCTTCCGACAGTTGGATTTCGGGTTCAGCGAATCCGGTATCAATGAGATAATGTTTCAAGAGAATTTCGGTGAATCCGGTGAAGTGAAAATCGCCGGGATATGCCTGGGTGCCGAAAAGGTTCTGAATCATAATTTTCTGTTTATCAAAACTCGCGTTTTCGGTATCTCTGAGGAGGTCCGCGAGTCCTGTAACGCTGGGTACCCGGAGAATCAACCGGCCCCCGGGTTTCAGGATGCGGTTCCATTCTTTCAGGACGTGGCTGGTTTGGGTGCGGGGAAGATGTTCCAGGATATCCTGGGCAAGGGCTTCATCAAACATATTGTCGGGTAACATCCCGAGATTTCTGACATCGGCGATGAGATCCGGATAGTGTTCAGATTTTGAATCGACATTGATATACCCGTCTCTGCGGTCATAACCACAGCCCAGGTTGATTCGCTGGATATTACTCGTTTTTAATGCGTCTGTCCGGGTGTCGGGTTTGGGTCCGGCAATTCGTACGCAATATTCGGGTGAATTTTTCAGGATGGATTTCAGACCGGCCGGGGTGATATCCCCGGCCAGTATTTTCTCAGAGTAGAATTCCAATCCACCAACATCGACACTTCTGCCCAATACCGATTGATAGATTCCTTTTATCTTTTTCCGGGTTCGTTCAGTCCGGAAAGTAATCAGAAGTGTCCGCCAGAGGGAAGGCATCAGCCGTTTTTACGCCGGAATTCCGCCATAAAATCGGCCAGTGCCTTAACGCCTTCCAGCGGTATGGCATTATAGATGGATGCCCGGAGACCGCCCACGGAGCGGTGACCTTTCAGACCCACCAGTCCGGCTGTTTTTGCTTCAGCAATAAACTGTTTCTCAAGGGTTTCATCGTTCTTGATTCGCCAGACGACATTCATGCAGGATCGACTGGTTTTCTGCACCGTAGTGAACCAATATTCCGGATCCGCATCGATGATACCATACAGCAGATCCGCTTTTTCACGGTTCCGTCGTTCCATTTCGTCCAGACCGCCAATGGATTTGAGCCAGGTCAGGACTTTGCCGACCAGGTATGTCGGGAAGGTCGGACCGGTATTAAACAGAGAATCTTTTTCGATCTGGAGTTTGTATTTCAGCATGGAAGGTACATCATCGGCGCATTTATCAAGAATACTCTGCCGAATGGCCACCACGGTGACGCCGGCGGGTCCCAGGTTCTTTTGTGCGCTGGCATAAAACACACCAAACCGGGATGTATCGAACTTCCGCCATAACATATCCGAGCACATATCTGCGGCCAGGAATGTACCGGTGGGAGGTTTTGGCAGATCCTGCCACTGTGTCCCGGCAATAGTATTATTTGTTGTGAAATGCAGATACACCGCATCGGATCGCAGATCCAACTGATCCTGTGTGGGAACATAGAGAAATTTACCATCTTCGTTGGCGGCGTTATGAGCGATCTGAATGTCACCGACCCAATTGGCTTCTTTAATGGCTTTTTTGGACCAGGTGCCGGTATTGACGTAATCCGCTTTTTTCCCGCCGGCAAGGAAGTTCAGGGGCAGCATATAAAACTGTGTGGATGATCCACCGGGCAGGAACAGGATTTTCCAATCATCATCCATATCCAGAAGTTCTTTGAAATTATTCTGTGCTTCAGTATGGATTTCAGCGTATTCCGGGCTTCGATGGCTGAGTTCCATCACACTCATACCGCTGCTTTTATAATCCAGCATTTCCTGCTGCACTTCTTGAAGAACCGGCAGGGGGAGTTGTGCCGGGCCGGCATTGAAACAATATACTCGGTGTGTCATGACAGTATTCCTTCCTTGATGCTTTCTTCAATGAGCTGCACAACGATATCTCCGATTCGCAGAAGATTTTCACGGCTGGAAGCACCGATATGAGGTGTGGTGTATACGTTGGGTGCGTGAAGCAGGGGGCAGTTATCCCAATCCGGCGGATCGGAATACCAGACGTCGGTGCCATATGCACGGACTTTACCGGCATTCAACGCATCGGCCATATCCGTTTCATTGACGCATTTTCCCCGGCCGGTATTGACGAAAATCACACCGTCTTTCATTTTTGCGATGGATTCGGTATTGATAATTTCCTTGGTTTCATCCGTGAAAGGCAGATGCATGGAAATAAAATCTGATCCTGCCAGGAGATCATCGAAGGAGACCATCTTTGCATATTCAGATTCTGTGACGAATTTATCATGGGCAATGACGGTCATTCCGAAGGCACGGGCGCGGATGGCCACTTCGATACCGATTCGGCCCAAACCCAGGATACCCAGGGTTTTCCGGTAGAGTTCCGTTCTTTTCAGCTGTTTCTTTGCCCATTCATGCCGGCTCATGGTCAAATGGCCGGGGATGAGATTGTTGGGGAGGGCCACCAGGAATGCCATGGCGATTTCAGCCACAGCGACACTGGAAGCGGCCGGAGTGTTGCACACTTTGACTCCCACAGCTTTGGCATACTCGAGATCAACATTATCCAGACCCACACCGCCACGGATGATCAATTTCAAATTGGGGGCGCTGTCAATATACTCACGGGTACATTTTGTTTTCGATCGGATCAAAACAACATTGGCCTCCGCCAGACGATCCTTGTCCTCAAAAACCTCACCGAACCGGCCTAATGCGCCGGACAACGATTTGTCAAATGCGTCAGAAATTAAAATTTTCATCAAGACTCTCCTTTAAAAAAATAGTGGTTTCACTGATTATCTTCAGTTTGAAACCGGTTTCCATGCCTTCCAAAATTTCTCTGTAGGATATGAATGCCGGATCAAACTTCAGTTTCTATCAGGGACAGCCATGGAAAGTAAAGCCTTTCGTCTTTTTTTTCTTGATTTACTTGACCTTATCAGAGATCTCGTTTAAGTGAATAAGATATGCGGTTAAAGATCCGGAAAGGGAGTTTCTCTTCCGTTATCCGATTGACCGTTTTTTATGTTTGCAGGGAAGGAGATTGATTCATGCAGGATAATGTAATGACACTGGACCGGCATTTTCTGGATCAGCAGCGAAAATACCCTCAGGCCCGGGGAGCATTTACGAAACTGCTCTCAGAAATCGCCTTTGCATCCAAAGTAATTTCCCGGGAAGTGAACCGGGCAGGGCTGGGCGATATTCTCGGTCGGGCCGGTTACGTCAATATTCAGGGTGAACACGTTCAGAAACTGGATCTGAAGGCGCACGATATGATGGTCCGGATTCTTAATCACCTGGGACTGGTGTGTGGTTTGGTCAGTGAGGAAAAAGAGGAATTCGTTACCATCCCCGACCGATATCCCGTTGGGAATTATGTTGTAAATATGGATCCCCTGGATGGTTCCAGCAATATTGACGTCAATGTCAGTATTGGTACGATATTCTCCATACACCGGAAAATTTCTGACAATCCCCGGGGCTGTGCTCAGGACAGCCTTCAGGCGGGGTTCAAACAGGTGGCTGCGGGATATACCCTGTACGGTTCATCCACCATGCTGGTATACACCTCCGGTCAGGGCGTTTATGGATTTACACTGGATCAGGCTCTGGGCGAGTTTCTACTCTCTCACAAAAATATCACTATTCCGGAGAACGCCAAGTATTACAGTGTCAACGAGGCATACTCAACCCGGTGGACGCCGGGACTGAAAAAATACATCGAATACGCCAAAACATCGAAATCCGATGGTGGTTGCGGGATGTCTCACCGGTACATCGGTTCCCTGGTGGCTGATTTTCACCGGAACCTGCTCAAAGGCGGTATCTTTCTTTATCCCGCCGACACTAGCTCACCCAATGGCAAACTCCGGCTCCTTTACGAAGCGGCGCCCCTTGCGTTTGTCGCGGAACAGGCCGGGGGAAAAGCCAGTAATGGCAAGGAAAATATCATGGATATCATTCCCTCCGATATTCACCAGAGAACTCCTCTATTTCTGGGATCCGCTCGCGATGTGGACCAGGTAGTAAAATATATGGCGGAAGATAATCAATGAAACATCCAATGATCGAGAAACTCTCTGTTCAACTGAAAACGTTCATGCACGAACTTCACGTGGATATTCCGGCACAATTGAGGTTTGCCCGGTCCCTGGGGGATCTCAGTGAAAATGCTGAATATAAAATGACCAAAGAACGCCAGCTCTTTGTGGAATCACGGATTAAACAACTGGAAGATCTCATGAAACAGCTTCAGGGGATGAACCTGAGCAAACTCCCCGCAGACCGCGTGGCATACGGCAGCCGGGTAACCGTGGAAGATATCAATTCCGGTGAAGAAAAAATATATCTCCTGGTGTTCCCCGGAGAAGACCCCGCTCACAAACGGGAAAGCGATATCCTGGTTACCATGGGATCGCCTGTAGCGCAGTCGCTGTTCGGTAAAAGAGAAGGGGACGAGGTCAATGTCAAACTTCCCAAAGGGAATTTTGAATGGGAGATTCTGGAGTTGAAAACCTTCGGTGAACTGGCGAATAAATCGTAATCAGCAGAATGGTAAATTTAATGTATTTACCCTTCAACTCCTAAATATCATGTAACGCGGGTACAGATTCAGCTCGGGGGTCGATTTCACGACCAGAGTTCAGCACGTACTTTCTGAATATCGTCGGTTTCCGGTTTGAACGGGAAATTCCGGATATCCGGTCCGGGGAGGCTGTTGGCATACGGCCGGTTGCACGCCACTTCACCATCAGAATCCGGACAGCCGCTTGTCCGGAAAGGTTCTCCGGTATCAATGATCTGATCCAGTTGTTCCGGTGCAATGTTGTACCCGGTTATCCGGCCGTCTGACGTGTATTCAAACGCGATATCATCGGCATGGTCATAATCAATGAGATACCGGGCGAGTTGAATCCGCCGGTACTGACCCATCGTTGGCTGCGAATGTTCCGCCAGCCGGGATCCGCACTCGGGATAGAATGAGAAGAGATGGGTAAACCCGCCAATACTCCGGGTGCGCCGCATGACATCCACCATCTCCCGTTCCGATTCACCCATTCCTGTGATCCAGTGTGAGCCCACTTTTCGTTCCCCGAAAATCTCCACGGCGTCTTCGAACACCTGCCAGTATTTTTCCCATCTGTGAGGGCCCGTGGCACCTTTTCCCCGATGCTCATCGAAGAGTTCCGGTGTGGCACAGTCAATGGCGATCCCGATATGGTCTGCACCGGCTGTTTTGAAGGATTTGAGATCATCCGCGGACAGAATGGTTGGTGTGATGAGCAGGGAAATGGGGAGGTTCAGACCCTCCCGAAGATGACGTGTGATGGCGACAGTATCCTGAGCAGCACGCTTATGGGTAATCATGGACAGGCAGACACGACCAAGCCTCTCAGATCGTTCCTGCATCCGCTGAACCAGATCCGTCATGGCATAGGTGGGCCATTCCACACGAATGAAACTCTTTTCATCATACTCACCATCCCGCCGCCGGGCCAGACCGCAGTACGAGCAGTTCGCCACGCAGCCGTCCTCGTAGGTCAGCAGCAGATTGATGCAGCCGAGACGGGCGTTCCGGTAGAACCAGCCGGACTTGAGACCCAGGGTCATGGCTGCCGCCAGAGAAACTCGAACGTATTCCGGACTTTCCTGTTTCAAAAAAACCTCCATTCCGTTCCGTAATCCAATGGCAGCACCGCGTTGCATCGCCACGGGACAGGCTCACGATTATGCCAGAGAGGTGGGCTTATGGGAAGGAGAAAAGGACAGGAGAGATAGAGATCCCTTGAAAAAAAAACCGAATTCCCTTTTAATCAATAAATGGGGATACGATTTTTAAAGGAGATAAACAAAATGTCTGAATTAAGGTGGTTTGTTGTTCTGATGGCGCTGATCTGTCTGCCGGCGCTGTCCCATGGGTCGGAAACCGAGGATATACCCTCGCAGCACATATTGGATTTATGGGCGCACCAGGATTTTGAAGTGGGTAAGTATGATGAAATAGTGGATACGAAAACCACTCGAGATTTATCTCACGTGGTGTACGGCTGGTATCCCTACTGGATGGGTTCCATTTACACCGGGTTTCAATGGGATCTGCTGTCACATGTCTCATTTTTTTCACTGGAAACCGATGCATGGGGAAACATTACAGACGACCATGGCTGGCCGGAAAGCTGGTCGGGACTCATCGGGTCGGCGCAATCCGCCGGAGTCACGATCACCCTGACATGCACACTCTTTTCATCAACATCCATCAATACGCTGATAAACAGCAGCGTTAACCGGAGTAATCTCATCACGAACCTGGTGAACGCGTGTCTGGCCGGTGGTGCGGAAGGTATCAACATTGATTTTGAGGGAAGCAGTCTCGATAAAATGAACCTGGTGATTTTTATGCAGGAACTGGAACTGGCCCTCCACACGGCTATTCCCGGCGCACATCTGTCAATGGCCACACCGGCTGTGGACTGGACGGGCTGTTTTGATTACGACGAGTTGGGGTATGTCTGCGATCAGCTTATTCCCATGTGCTACGGATATCACTGGTCCGGTGGAGATCCCGGTCCGGTCTCGCCGTTGACTGCCGGATCTGTGTGGAGTGCGTGGTGCGTGGAATGGACCATTGACGATTATCTGGGTGCGGGATATGGGACCACACCGGACCACCTGGCCATTGGCGTGCCGTATTACGGGTATGATTGGCCTGTCACCGGGGATCCCTCAATCTATCCCGCCACCAGACTTGCTGACGGGGTGTCCCGAACCTATTCTTATATCCGGTCTAATCATGCCGGTTATACCAAAGAATGGGACATCCATTCCCAGACACCCTGGTATTACTACTGGTCCACCGACCCCCGTCAGGTCTGGTATGATGACGAAGAGAGTCTGGGGTTGAAATACCAGGTGGCCAAAGATCGGAACCTGGCGGGAATCGCCATTTGGGCACTGGGTTACGACGGGAGTTACACTGAGTTATGGGACACGCTGTCAGACCATTTTTCCTGTATCAAAGACGGTGATGTTAATAACGACGGGGTTATTTCCGCCGGGGACGCACAGTTTGCATTCTTCATTGTACTGGAAATGGTGATACCTACGGAGGAGGAAGCGTGTGCGGCGGACTGCAACGGGGATGGTGATATCACCGCGGCGGACGCCCAGGCGATTTTTAATGCCGGTCTGGGACTGGGCACGTGCTATTCGCCGTTGTAGATAACTAAAAGGAGAAATTCTCACGCAAAGATCGCCAAGAACGCAAAGTTATTTAGAAGGTTAGTTTTGGTTAATTGTTCAACATGTCTGTCTCTTCAAGGTCATTAACAATTCTTATAATCCCACTTTTCATAAGCTGCTCTCCGAAATTCAATAAAAAACCGAGTTTCAGACCTGTTAATTTTAAATATGTCAGCAATTGTTTTTTATGTGCATTATGTAAATGCTCAACAGATTTCAACTCGATAATCACCTTATCTTCTACAACAATATCTGCACGAAAACCTTCATCGAACTTCTTTCCTCTAACTACAATTGGAACCGGTTTCTGACGAACTATCTTCAATTTACGTTTGAGTAACTCGTCAGCGAGAATTACTTCATATACAGATTCAAGCAAACCAGGTCCGAGTTCTCGATGAACAGCGATGGAAGCGTCAACCACAATTTTTCCTATTTCATTTTCATGCATGCAAGTCACTCCCATCCTTCAATAGTTTCAGTGAATCTTATTCCCGAACGGTTTTACGATGCCTTCGCTCATAACTTTTCATATTTCTTTGCGAACCTTAGCGATCTTAGCGAGAAAATACAAAATGAGTGAAAAACTACTTTGATTGTTGAATATCATACGCAGCAGCAGCTGGGAATATAATCGATTTCCATGCCGAGATTTTTCGCGTGTGCCACGGTATCCTCATGCGGTATGGCCATACGGTCCACACCACAGTCCAGGGCAATTCGTTCCAGCGCCGGATCGTTCCGGGACCGGGCACATCCCAGTGATAGCGGTATACCCGGGAACTGTTCCCGGGCTGCCCGGAACACCGGTTCCAGGTCCGACAATGCCGGGGGTGATACATTCGCCATCGGGGTTTTACTCAAGGGCATAAACACCACCAACACCAGCATATCCGGTGAAAACTCCCGCAACAGGGTCAATCCGTGATACTCACCCGAAATGCCGCCGAACCGGACACCGATGATCAAGTGTGGTCCATAGGAGAGTCCCGCGGATTCCAGGGCACTCAGCGTCTCCCTGAGTTTCCGTGTGCCGTCCTGAATATGGAACACCTCAGCATAGGTCTCGTCGTCCCCCACGATATCCACCAGGACCCGGTCCACACCGGCGGATTTCATTCCGTGAGCGATTTCTTCCGTGAGGAACCCGCCGTGCACTGAAACATGCAGGCTGGTCTCTGCCTTGATCCGTTCAATGGCCGGTACGAACCGGTCCCAGGGCAGGGTACCCGCCCGGGAGGATCCTCCGGAAATCAAAATACCGATATCACCCCGTTCTGCGATTTTCTTGCTGCGCGCCACCAGTTCCTCAGGATCAATAGCGGGAATCATGGTTTCCAGCAGCCGGCCTTTGCAATGGCTGCAGCCTAACTGACATGCAGCGCCGGTAATGGAAATAGCCGGATACTTACCGCGTTTTCCGTCGATCCGGAACATGCCGGGATGATAAAAGGTGATTTTTCGCAACGGGTCAGGGCTGGATTCAGTCTGGGTCATATGCGATCTCCGTGGAGTTGCCGGGAAGGATCCCCGGGAGAAGGCATATTATAACGGATCCGCGCGATAGTAAAACCATCATGGGCCAAAACACTCTATGGTTGTCTTTCCTCACGCCAAGATCGCCAAGATTCGCCAAGGGGTGTGAAGCAGATTAATTGGACATAACTGATATCTTAACTTTGCGGGTCTTTGCGTGCTTTGCGAGAGATACAAACCATCGCTACACGAAATCTTAAATACCCTCAGCCTCCCGGGTCTGGTATGATCCCGGGATGGCGGTACGCGGATGAATACAGTGGATTTCACCTCAATGTTTCTCCTGGGACTTCTGGGATCCGGCCACTGTATCGGCATGTGCGGTCCCCTGATCCTGGCGTTCCCCGCCCGGACAGGAAAAATTACCGGACATCTGGCCTATCATCTGGGCCGGATCGTGACGTACACCGTCACCGGAATTGTGATCGCCGCCGCCGGAACAGCCCTCACCGGAGCCGCCGATTCTATGGAGGGTGTTATCCGGCTGCAGATTCTCATGTCCATGTTCGCCGCCGCCCTGCTGGTTGGTCTGGGTCTAATCCGGCTGGATATTATCCCGGAACCCGGGTTTATGAACCTGGCAGCACCATCAAAAATTCCCGGCTTTCGCAAATTCACCACCGCTGTACTGGAAAAAAAATCTCCAGCCGGCATGTTCGGTATGGGCCTGTTCCTGGGGTTCCTTCCCTGCGGACTCTCCTATGCCGCCTTCGCCCGGGTTTTTGCCGTCGGCTCCCTGCCAATAGCCGCCGTGATGATCCTCTGTTTCGGCGCAGGGACTCTGCCGGCACTCCTGTTCCTGGGCACCACCGCCTCCAAACTTGTCCGGAAACACCGGAAACTCTCGGATATATTAGCGGGGATTCTCATGATTTTTATGGGCCTTGTCCTGGCAGCGAAAGCGTGGGGCGGGGGGTGAGATGGGGTGATCAGTGGGAGAAGTGATCAGTACCGAAGTTTTTCGCCAGAAAAACTTATTGGAGGGGAAGCGGGTTAAGTTTTATCCTGATGACAGGTATCCGACGAAGGAGGGTACCGAAAATCAGGCCAATCACATGAAGTGATCAGTGCGCCAGTGATCGGTGGGTTTTTGCGGGTGATGATACCTGACAGTCTCCGGGGGAAGTGACCTGTAGGGATGTCTCTTGGAGGCCGTCTCAAAACCCGATGATTCTCCAATTTGTCATTCCGGACCCCGATCCGGAATCCATACAGCTCTGGCACGTAAAATATCCTGAAAGCTTGGTAGGACAAGACTCCATTACGATCTCTATGTCAGATTTCATTATTCCTGACTTATTTTATACCCCGTGTTTCCTGGATTCCGGCCTTCGCCGGAATGACACTTTAGTGTTAGCGCAGGGTTTTGAGACATCCTCCTTGTGGGCATCCTCCCGGAAGCGGAATCAAACCGGGGCAGAAGACAGTGATCAGTTGGGTTGTCTGGGGACTGTGGTTTTATCAGCCTCCGGTTTTTGGGGGGCGGTACGCCAGTGATCAATTGGGTTGTCTGGGGATTGTGGTTTTATCAGCCTCCGGTTTTTGGGGGGCGGTACGCCAGTGATCAATTGGGTTGTCTGGGGATTGTGGTTTTATCAGCCTCCGGTTTTGGGGGTGATCGGTAGGTCGGTGATGGGTAAATCAAAAATTGGCCCAGATGGTTGATCTGCACACAATCAAATGATCAGCACCCGTAGGTGCTTTCGGCCGAAAGCACGGATCAGGAATACCCCGGAAACCAATTCAGCGGCACCCATCTTGACATTCCAAACCAAAACCGTTAAAAACCATACTAGATTACTCGGGATTACTATGAAGATAATCCTGAAGGCGGTACAAACACTGGCGGAATAAAGAAAACCGTCTGAATAGCGAGGTGAACATGAGGACAGCTTGTTTGCTGTTATTATATATTGGATTGACGGGAGTGGTCATAGCGGCCGGCTCCGGTGAGGGAACAATGAAACATGCGTATACGAATCATTTAATTAACGAAAAGAGTCCGTACCTGTTGCAGCACGCACACAACCCGGTGAATTGGTATCCCTGGGGTGATGAGGCGTTTGAGCGGGCCCGGAAGGAAGATAAACCGATTTTTCTCTCCATCGGGTATGCCACGTGTCACTGGTGTCATGTCATGGAGCGGGAATCTTTTGAGGATCCTGAGGTTGCAGCCTTGATGAACGAAGTGTTCATTTCGGTGAAGGTTGATCGTGAGGAGCGGCCGGATATTGACGGCATTTACATGACGGTCTGCCAGATGCTCACGGGATCCGGCGGATGGCCCCTCACTGTGATTCTCACCCCCGACCGGGAACCCTTTTTTGCCGGGACATATTTCCCGAAATCCTCCCGGTACGGCCGGCCGGGGATGATGGATATGGTTCCGCACATACAGAAACTCTGGACCGAGAAGCGGTCGGATGTTACATCAAGTGCAGAGGAAATCATCAGTGCTTTGCATCGCAGCGCGCAGGTTCCGGCGGGATCCGCTCTGAGTCCGGCTGTTCTGGATAAAGGATTCAGCACACTCAGCAGTCAGTTTGATGCCGTCAATGGCGGGTTTGGCACGGCACCGAAATTTCCCACACCCCATCAACTACTTTTTCTGCTGCGGGTCTGGCATCGCACCGGGGACGGCAAAGCACTTCTCATGGTTGAGGAAACGCTTCAGGCCATGATCCGGGGCGGTATTTTTGATCAGGTGGGTCTCGGGTTCCATCGGTATTCCACCGATCCGGAATGGCGGGTACCGCATTTCGAGAAAATGCTTTACGATCAAGCCATGATCGCCATGGCACTCACCGAAACGTACCAGGCGACCGGCAAAGCCATCTACCGGACAGTAGCAACGGATATCTACCGGTACGTGTTGCGGGATATGCGGGATAGCGGTGGCGGATTTTACAGCGCCGAGGATGCTGACAGCGAAGGCGTGGAAGGAAAATTCTACACCTGGACCCTTACGGAGATCCGTAATCTGTTGCCGGAAGATGATGCGGAATATGTCATCACTCGATTCAATATGAGTGAATCAGGAAACTTCCATGAAGCGGGTCCCGGGAAAAATATCCTGTACCTGGAAAAGAATCGTGCCGTGACAGCCGGGGATGAAGAACGCTGGGAACGTATCCGGAAGACGTTGTATACCGCCCGGGATAAACGGATTCGGCCGTTATTGGACGACAAAATACTCACGGACTGGAACGGATTGATGATCGCTGCACTGGCAAAAAGCGCCCGGGCGTTTGATGCACCGGAATACGCTCAGGCAGCGGAACAGGCCGCCGGATTCATTCTGAACACCATGGTCCGGGAGGATGGAACTCTTCTTCACCGGTACCGTACAGGTGATGCGGGTATTGCCGGTCTGCTGGATGATTATGCATTCCTGACCTGGGGTCTCATCGAGCTGTACCAGACCACCCTGAATCCGGATACTCTGGCCCACGCCATGTCCTTCAATCAGAAAATGACGGATCTGTTTCAGGACAGTGTCAACGGTGGTTTTTTCACGTCCCCGTCCCATGGGGAAGCCCTGATTGTCCGGCAGAAGGAAGCATATGATGGCGCCATACCGTCGGGAAACTCCGTGGCCATGCTGAATCTTGTCCGGCTGAGTCGGATAACCGGTGATACTGCTCTTGAAGTGGCTGCTGTCACCGTGGGGAAATCATTTTCCGCCATGGTGAGTCGGGCGCCCACCGGGTTTACCCAGATGCTGGCCGCCGTGGATTTTCTGGCCGGTCCGGCTTATGAAATTGTAACAGCCGGGGTTCCCGGGAAAGCTGACACAGAGGCCATGCTCAGCGCCATCCGTCACCAATACCTGCCCAATGCCGTTCTGGTGCTCCATCCGCCGGGCGATGCCGGGACCCGGATTCGTGAACTCGCGTCATACGTGGCAGCTCAGACAGAAGTGGACAACCGTGCCACTGTCTATCTTTGTGAAAACTTCGCCTGCCGTCAACCAGTGACGGACCCCATCGCTCTGGTAAAATTACTGGAGGGTCTGAAAGGAAACCGTCATGAGTAGTTTGCATCACTTCCCGGAACGGAGTGGGTCGGCTACCGCCATTTCCCTGGGTGATATCACGGCCCGGTATGAGCAGATTTTCAACAATCTGTATGAAAGCGTGTATGTTGTGAACTGGTCCGGGGAGATTGTTTACGCCAATCAGACCATGGAGGAAATCACCGGTTATTCCCGGTCGGAACTGTATGGCCATCGGTGTTGTGAAAATATTCTGTCACGGTTTAACCATCTCGGGGATGGGCAATGTCCGGAAACCTGCCCGGTGCAGCAAGGTCTGAAAGCGGTTGAAAACATCGATACCAATATCTGGCTGGTGCACCGGAGTGGGGATCGCCTGCCGTTTACCATGCGGGTGATACCCATCGTGAATGGTTCCGGGGAGGTGGACTGGGCGGCAATTATCCTCAAGGATCGCTCACCCGCCATCAAAGCCGAGAAGTGGGTGGATGAGTTCAAAAAACTGGCGCACCTGGATCATCTCACGGATATCCCCAACCGGCGGAACATCGAGATCAGTCTGATGCGGCGGTTCCAGGAATGGGACCGGTACGGGTGGAGTCTTGGTATCCTGTTCGTCGATATCGATCATTTCAAGAATCTCAATGATACACACGGACACGGTACAGGGGACGAGGTGCTGAAACTGGTGGCGACCACCCTCCAGGAGAGGCAGCGGCCTTTTGATATTCTGGGCCGTTGGGGCGGTGAAGAGTTTGTCGTGATGGTTCTCAATGTCAGTGAAGAACAACTGACGGTTGTGGCGGAGCGGCTCCGAAGCGCCATCGAAAACTTGACGCTCAAAACGAAAGAGACACGAATCCCCCTGACAATCTCCGTTGGCGGCACACTGATCCGGAAAGATGATACACCGGAATCCATCATTGAACGCGCGGATAATCTCATGTACCAAAGCAAACAGGCCGGCAGGAACCGGGTGACCATTGG